>ERZ794946.630-NODE-630-length-13398-cov-4.467661_pt1 | contig 13398 bp, 10 predicted proteins | sample MGYA00433072_ERZ794946 | MGnify/ENA primary metagenome ERZ794946 (study PRJEB30137, sample SAMN04331413) | food metagenome | isolation source: Y3 must sample point D1 replicate A | place: Australia: South Australia | collected 2014 ...
TGGATGTTGTACAAGTGGCTCCAAGAAGTGGATGATTCTGGCCATGAGCAGATCGGATTGTGATTTCCTGGATGCAGTCCATGATCTTTCTTGGTTAGATGTCAGGCGTGCGAAAACTTTGGGAATAGCTTGGATGTAGATGGCAAGGATACTCGCAGGAAGTTGAGCGCTAGAGGTGTGAAGTAGCGAACTCAAGACCGCTTGCGGGTCGGGAAGCAGGTCAGGGTATTCACCAACCATCCAGGCTACGGAAGCCAGTACAGCCTGTGCTCCGTTTCCAGAAGCAGGGAACAGGTCTCTTCTGCGCTCTACAATGATCAATGACTGTGCTGCAGCAACTGCCTCTGGTCGTACACTCTTCACGCGAACGGCAACGTTCTGAAGTTCGAGACCAATGCTTTGGGCAACATTTGTTGTCGACTTGGTAGAAGAGCTGTCTGATGCTTGAGCGCCCACCGTCGGGCAGTGGCCAACAAGGTCAACCAAAATTCCAATGTACCATTCAAAGTCTGAAATGTTGGCGTACGTGTCTCTTGAACACATATCGAGTATGTTCTCAATGACACTCTGACGGTAGTCTTCAGGAAGATGAAGGGCTTCTGACGAGCGCGCTTCTCTTCTTCGCAATGATTCGGCAGCCTCTTCATCGTCCGAGTCTCCTGAGGGAACAACACCGCCATGCATGCCTCTGTCGTTGATCGGATCGTCAGAAGCCGAAGCGGGAGTGGCCTCTCTAAGCTGTCGGAGAAGACGCTCGACGATTGGCATAAGGTTGCTTCCATCTACCATGCCAGAAACCAGTTCAAGAGCTCTTGTTCGAATCGAGATATCTGGATCATCGATACATTCAACAACAACATCTGAATGTAGAGCGACAAGCTGAGGATGGGAAGCTACAATCTTGGTGAAAGCGAGCAGAGCGACGTATTTCAGGTTCGGATCGCCTTCGACCACGAGCATCCCACGCAGTTTGCTAACACAGAGACGAGCAATCTCATCACCCTCAACAGTGCCTTCTGCTCCGTCCAGGATGCCACCTTGAATGATACCGTTGATACACTCGTATAACAAACTCATAGCCGGGGTTGTCTTAATCAAAGTGGTTAGTGGAGGCAGTAGCTTCTTGATTAACCTAGGCTCCAGGGGTACGAGAGTAGCGAAAAGCTTGATGATCTTGATAGCCATCCAGTTGTTGGAGCCCTGAACTAGTAGTTCAAACAGACGAGGAGCCAGAGGCAGGAAATCATGTGGTCTTCTCCAGCCAAGTTCACAAACGACGTTGATGATAGCAGCCGTGACACTCGAGTCTTCGTTCTCGTCGAGGAGACGTTCTTTGATCTTCGGCCATGCTGGACGGAGAGTTTCAGGATACACGAGGGCTAGACGGTAGAGGGTGACGATTGTCTTCTTGCGGATAGCGGGCGAGGAGTGGGTAAGGCGTGGCAGGAGATCGGTCAAGAGCGAGTTTGCCATGGAAGGGTTGACGACATGAGGGATGGTGACAAGCGGAAGGCCGATAGTAGGCAGTTGCGGCGAGTTCAAGTCCTTCTTGAGCAGGTTCTCGGCCAGCATGAGGACCTCGGTATCGGGACGGAAAGTCTGGACGGCAGCGAGGTAGCCGACACGCTTCTGCAGGTACTTCTGGCTGGACATGACCTCGAGGACGTTGAACGAGGCCCATGACATGTCGTGGCCGAACATCTCGAGGTAGACCAGCTTGAGCAGGGCGGTGGCCTTGTTGTCCATGTCGGGGCTCCGTACTTCGCGGCGGCATTCCTTCAGGCTGTTCTGGATGTATTCCTTCTCATTGCCCTTGTGGTTCCTCATGCCCCGAATAAGGGCATAGAGGTCTTTCTCGAACCTGGACCTGGTAAGCAGCCATCGCTATACCCATAGTCGCATCCTCTGAGGGGCATACATGATTGCGCTGCGGGCCTATGAGGCGCGAGGAGTGACGGGGTTGGGTCGCGGAGAATTCGTATGGTCGTATACCAATATCAACATTATATTTGCAGCATAGCGGATAGGTGCCGACGAGCGAGCTTGAAGATGGTGAAATGTGTTTGCTGATCAACACGCCCGGCCACCATTCGAACTGCGGGCGGGAGAGTCAACCACGAACCATCGACGAGAGCGTCATCGTGCATAACTAAGCAGCGAAGCTTGCAGTTATGCCGACCTTGTGCATGTAATCCACCATCAACTGTCGCAAGCCAATTCATTCATTAACCTTCTCTCTTCTATACCACGCCTCGCAATAATGTCGGTCGAATCGCTTCGCTCTCTCGAGCAGGTGCGCCAGCGCCTAAACACCCTCGCCAATAGCATAGGCAAACTCCTCCACGATCTAGACACCAACGATCCCCTCCCCTCGTGGTATGCGACAAAGCCAAACCGTAGCTTAGCAACTGCTCACTAATGCGCCAGCCCTTGAAAATAGGCCTTCACTGCAGAACTCGGCCACACTACTCTCACACAACATCGCCTCACTCCATCACACCCTCATCAATGCTCAGCCCCTCCTAGCAAACGCCCACGTCTACCCTCTGCCAGCATACCCCGGCCGCACCCAGGAAGACTTGCTCACTCAACTGCTGCGCAAGAAGTTACAGCCACAAGTTGAAGATTGGATCGCGAATGGAGAGCGACATGCTGCTGCCAGCACTGCCGATCCTAGTCAATCAAACGGCGCGGACGTGGACGGCCCTCAGCCCGCTTCACAGCCTCTCCAGGCCATGACCACTGCACAGTTGACCGACCTCTGGAATTGGGCCGGTCCAGAAGGTAACAGAGTCGCTCGCGATATGGGTAGCGATGCCTTCGACGACGTCTTCACCCTCGAAGAACACGAACTCGGCATCGAGAACGTCGTCACCGGTCTGCGCCGCAAGCTATGGGATAGCGATGACGAGGACGAAGACGACGAAGAAGGGGAAGGCGGCAAAAAGGCAGAAGCGAAACAGGAGAAGATGGATGTCGATATGGTAGACGTCGTGCCCGACCATGTCAGGAGACTACAAAGGCACAACCTCGACCCGTCAAAGCCGCCAATGAGCATCGAACACATATTGAGGTTCTCGCTCACGGCCAGGGAACCCCCGAACGTCGTGCAATGACCGCTCCACTCTGCTGCTCTGCTCTCTACCACGCCAAGATCAAACTAGTCTTATGCTATTTGGAAGCAAGTCGAGTATCAGAAGGGGTGTCGGGAAAATCAAGGAACAAGACATCTGATGATGCGGACAGATCCTTAGATACGAAACGAAATCAAGCTTTGGTTTCAGCATCATGACACAAGAAGGTGGTTTAAAATAAAATAAAGTGACTTGACTGCCGGGTACCGCGCGTGCTATCGCCTAAAAAGAACCAAACTACCTAGCTACCCATTATTTCAAATGATCCAGGAACCCGTCGTACAGGATTGACTCGCATGTAGTTCATGTCCCTACCCGCCATTCCTGTTCCTGTCTTTCTTGTGTTCTCCGTATCTGCCCGTCTTCACCGCACATGTCCATTGACAAATAATTCCATCTTGCGCGAAAGGGGGAAAACGTGCGTTGGACGGGGAAAACATCCTCCAATCAAAAAAGGTCGCGGGAATCAAAAATCCAGATGTTCAGACGCGTGATCAAAGGGTTGGACAATTCCATTGTTGCAGAGCATGACTCTCGAAAGTTGACCCAAAAATATGGGCTATGATCGATCTTTGGAGGAGGCTCAAATGTTGGGTTACTTGAGATCTTTGAGCCACTGTTGATCGTAGATGCGTGTTTGTGACACACTGGAGTCTGATGTCGGTCGTTGATGCTCTATCCAGCAGGAAACATGCAGAGGGTTGGATGGTTACGATTGCTCAGTTTCGTTGTAGTTGTTGATATTGGTGCTGAGTGCCGGCTCATCGCCATTTGCGAGCATTAAGAGCGTCACGGGACGACGGCTCAGCGGGTCCGCGTTTCACGCCAGGACCGTAGTTATGAACCGTGGGCTTAGAGCTGGAAACTGGCGGCTTTCCACCAGAGGTGTTGGAGGAAGGCGTCTTGCCGCTGCCAGAGGACTTGGATGAAGATGTGTTGGAAGGCATCTTGAGTATGACTTGGATCGTTGGGTTGACTGAATAAGCTTGTACTGTCGTTGGACGCCGATGTTGATGTGGTTGGCTGTTGGTAGTTGGTATGCAGATGGTTGATTGTGAATTGGAGAGGGGAGGAAAGGTCAATATCTTGCGGCCCAAGTTGGTCTTTTATATTCAGAGAGGAAGCAACAAAGGAAGAAATCAAAGGGCCGGGGCTATGCCGCCAAGGCACTTCCACTGTCTCTGCGACGAGGTGTGCCACGAGGACGAAACAGAAAAGTAGAATCTACTACACAAGCAAACCTTCGGCTGCGCCCGATGCGTCCGCACAGTGGTGATGGAAGGGAGCCGGCTAACCCAAGGCAGAGACATCGTGACCATGCTCGGCCACCGACCTACCAGACACAGCCCCCCAACAGCGAAGAGTCATACTCGCAAGGCACCAGGCCAGTAAAAGCAAGGCCGAAAAGAATGCTGGCATGATTCCAAAGGCAGCGATTGAAGACTAGAGCGTTGAAGACTCAATGTTTCGACCGCGTCACACGGTCTAATAGGGTACCTGCAGTACTCCAGGCACAAGTCAATTGTCAACAATGACGATGCAAGGAACATTGGACCATGAAGAGAACCTATGGTTTAGGCTGCCGCCAACCCGCCCTCAGGTTAGTGGCTGCCTGTAATAGTGTCTCTTTCGTTGTACATTGCTTTGAGATACAACGGCGAGATGCGATGGCAGCATCATCACCATCATCACCGCCAGCACTGCGGTGATGTAGATTTCTCTTGGAGGCGGTGCTACACAATGGTAGAGGCGCAGTTGGATTAAAGGCCCAAGATGGGAAGTCCAAAGGATCTTGCAACCAGACGCCAAGTCACGTTGGTGTCCGTGCATGAGTGAGCACGCGGCCAACACGAAACCCTGTCAAGCCTGTTTCAACAAACCTCTCTGACAGAAGAATTTGATCAGAATAGACACGGGTCGACGTTCCTCTCCACTCGGAATCTGAGAACGCGTTGCACCTGAACGGCCATGCGTACCTGCATGCGTGTCTGGCATCTCATGTCCTCATTTTGCAAACACCTCGTCAGTACTTGTATAGTGCTTTCACATGTATGTAAGTGGACGCGAGCCTGACACGCGCAAGCAGAGACCGACACCGCTATCCAAAGTGCTACATGGGCTCTGGTCATTGAAGAGTGTTTTTAACAGACCTCCAGTTTGCGATACGCAAGTACTCTGCAACGGACAATATTAGACATGCTTGCTCATGTGCCTACTATCTTGTAACAGCTTTGCCATATCACGTATGTGTAGCGCTCCCACAGAGAGCTACTCCTGCCCTTCCAGCTCGCCTAGACATGTCTTCGCACACCCGCATCACCTTGATTTCATTGTTTTGTTTAGCTTCACGCCTGCTGATAGCCGGCCCACAAGAATATCGCAAGGGCGTACGAGGTTTATCAAATATTCAGTTTCGATCCTCATGATCGCAAGATCTGTAGATCCGGCTAGCTAACGTTGTACAAGCAAAACATGGTAGAAAGTACTTCAACTAGATCTTGAGCGCCGCCATGGCCTCCTCTGGATCGTGGTGTAGCTCTTCTCTCAGAATCTTGACCTGTTTCTTGAGCTGCTGCCACAACGGAAGCTTGTCAAGATCAGCATCATGGTGACCTTCCTCCTTGTCGCTAAGCGCAAGAGCTAGCAAAGATGCCACAAAGGCTTCTTGCATGTATGCGAAGGAGAAGCCATCAGTAATTGATGATACTGCCTCACAGAGCTTGTCCGGAAATTCAATGTCTTTATTTTCCTTTAGTTTACCCTGCCAAAACTGTGCGTACTTGACACGCTGCTCGTGATTCGGGTTGGGGAAATAGTATTTGCGGTCGAAGCGAGAGGGACGCTTGGAGATACCTGGGTCTAGGCGATCAAGGTGGTTGGTGGATCCGACCATGAAGATACCATCGTTTGAACGCACTCCGTCGACCTCATTCAGGAAGTAACTACGTGTTGAATCGGTAATTATCGAGTCAAGATCCTCGAAGATGAGGTAGCAAGGGGCATAACGGCGGGCTTCTTTGAAGATGGTACTGAGTGAGAACTCAGGGCCACCATAACTGTAGGTTGTCAGCTTTGTAACTTTGACATGGTAGGATAACATGACTTGCCCCGCCAGCGATTTTACGTAGAGTGTAGGAACGGGGTCCTTTCGCTTATAGAGTGTATGCATCAGAGCCTTGATGCTGATGGTTTTGCCGTTGCCGGGAGGTCCTAAAGCGAGGGTACGATTAGCATGATTCGCGGCAGGCACGAATGGTTGCTACAATGTACCATAGTAGATGACGCCGCGCTTCCATGGCACCTTCAGCTTCTGGTAAGTTTCTCTGCCGTCAAAGAAGTTGTCCACGTCCTTGATGAGAGCTGACTTCATATCCTCGTCAAGGATGACATTTTTCCATTCGGCCGACTGGATACTTTCCCACAGTTCATGGTTCTTCTGCCAGTAACCTTGGTCGTAGACAAGCACCACTCCTTCTAAGCTGCCTGTAAATCTTCCAGCCTCCAGTAGAAGTTTTTCAGTTGCCTGTACTGAGGACGACAAGATGTACTGATTGCGAACTTGTGGATAAGACATTACACCATCGCGACCCTCGGCAATGTAGACGACGTACTCTTTGCCGTCCCAGTCAATCAAGAACTTGCCAAACTTGACATCGTCCACAATGCGGCCGTTGCCTCCGTCAAGGCGTCTGGCAGGCGCCAAAAAGTGTCGGACATACAGCCGATCATTTTCCTTGTCGATAGGGGCAGCAGCAGCTTTTCCAGCGGCAGCGAATTGAAGAAGGTCACATGCGTATGTCGGTGTCACGGTAAGGTGAAGCTGAGGGTACTCTCGTCGGATTGCCTCGATCAGAACGGCATTGGTGTCCACACGAACGCCCGAAGAATGCTCGAAGTAGACGTTGGAAGTCTCGTTGGCGAAGCTCGGATTAGACACGAAGTCGCCGGTCATGTTGAGAAGATTGATCGTGATGTTGTTGATGGGAATGCGAGTTACAGTTGATGCCGGTCTTCGCAAGACACAGAGATAATGGTCAAGCGAAAGTGAATGATCCCAGTGAAGAAGCGATGTCACAACCTGATAGAAGCGTCTTGTCTTTTGAAGTGGATGGGAAGTAGGAAGATAAGAGGTGATAGCTAGGCAGACGCGGGGTATTTGAGGAAGGAGCTGTCGAAGGATGCAGCTTCACCTTCCTCCTTACGTCGATTGTGCAGGAAGATCTCCGTATCTTGATCCAGATCCTGCGATCTTTCTATTTTTACGCTTTTTGCCAGGCACCATATTTCGCGAGCCTCCTTCTTCCAGCCTCCGCGAACGTCAACGACGTCGTTGGTGGAGATGCAGGGTGGTGAACGCGTTGCATGGCTCGACCACAAAGATAAGCCACTTGACATGAGGTGCCTGTCCCCTGTACACACTCCTGGCTGAGAATTATCATACGTCAAGATTCACACGCGAAGCAACCCGAAACTCGAAGAAGAGCGACATTCACGCTCATGATCGAGCTTCAACTCTAGTATAGGTAATTATGGCCAGGGTTGCCCTGTTGGCCAGGCAATGGGTCATGACGTAATGCTTCGGCCATGCCTCCACAGTGCACCGAGTCACAGCATTCAGGACCAGCAATGCACACCTTCCAGGTAGTAGCCAACACGTCGGGGCCCATACATTGAAGGTATATCATCAACGGCCGAGCGAGCAACGTCAAAATAGCTATTTTATTGGCTGGTTGGAAGAGAATCATGAATAAACTTGCGTGCTCGCGATTGTGAATGGCGAACAACGCATCGTCCCCCGCAATCGGGGGGCGTTCCATGCCTTTCTACGGTGCCGTAAGCAGACGAGGCCATGAAGTCCATTACACCACCACAGTGATTCTACGCCTCAATTCAAGAAACACATCATATTTCTCTCTACCAGCTACAAACCCCGGACGCCCAACACAATAACACGAGTACATTCAGCGCGAAACTTATTAACGAATAAACCATGTCGCCAGTCTTGTCGCTCGAAGGAAAGACCGCAATCGTCACTGGCGGTGCAGGTGGCCTAGGTCTCTCAATTACAGATCTCTTCCTGGAAGCAGGCGCAAACGTGGTCGCCATTGACATCAACACCGATCTGGTTCAGAAGTTCGAGTCTTCTCACGACTCGTCAAGGGCAATTGCCGTCGAGGCGAATGTAACCCTTGAGGAAGACCTAGAGGACCTGTTCAAAACGACGATCAAGAAATTTGGCAAGATCGATATTATCGTCAACAATGCTGGAGTCACTGATCGCCTAGGTATGTTTACAGAAGGCATTGGCATCGAATGAAGAATACCGTGGTGCCTAGCTCAAAGAGCTTGTCGGCGGCATGGCAGATGTCATGTATACTTGTACGAGAGAATTTTCGCTGACGATGTTTATCATCCAGATCCGGTCGGCACACTGGAAAAAGATCTCTGGGATCGCATCATTGCGGTCAACCTGACAGCTCCGATGATGGTCACTAAGCTCGGTGTTAATCACATGATGGAGAAGCAGATCAAGGGCTCGATAATCAACATCGGATCCGTTGCTGCTCTTCGTGGCTTTGCTGCCGGCAAGTAAAACCTGTTCTTGGAAATTTGTCGAGATGGTACTGATTGGCATTCCTATAGGTGCTGCGTATACCGCTTCCAAGCATGGTCTTGTAGGCTTGACGAAGAACACGGCAGCGTTCTACACAGACAAGGGAATTCGATGCAACGCTGTTCTTCCATCAGGAATGGAGACCAACATTTCGAAGACTCTTACCAAGGGTATTAACGACGAGGGATACTGCCATATGATGAAGGGACCTGTAACAATGGTCGACCCCAAGCAAGTGGCGCAAACCGTGTTGTTCCTGGCCTCCGACGCCTCGAACACCGTCAGTGGTTCCTGCATCGCCACTGATCTTGGTTATGCAGCTTCTTAATTAGTTCGTTCTCGAACGTAATGACAAACGAACAAAAGTTACTCAGCAATAACCTGTGCAGTGGTCGTAACTCAACGGCAAACTAATGGTGTGACCAAATCTAGCAGTATGGTACTGGCAGCCTCCTTGTTGCACAGCCTCAGCTTTCCCTGGTGCCCATATGGACGCGTTCGGTCAAGATCATTGGACCTCTCAACTATCAAGCCTGTGGTTGGAGAACGTGCGGCAAAAGAACTCGATCCATGGAACTGAAAACACCCCCGTGCCAGTGGCCAGTATCAAATCAGCGAGACAAGGGGGATGTGTCCCACTCGAGGCGTGGTCTGAATGTGAGCGTGCCTTACACGCCCATGATTTGAAAGTTGTTGCCAACTCTGTAGAAACCCCTGCCGTTAGACTCGCGATCTGGACTCGACACGGGTGTAGTTGAGCGCGTCTGTACGAGAGCACAATTTTAGGCAGGACACCCCAAGGGAAGCTGCAGTTGAAGACCTACACTGTTCTAGGTAGAATCCCCCTCGTACCTGAAACGGACTGCGATTCTGATTGTCTTCCTCAAAAAGGAGGAAACACTGGCTCGTTTGAGCTTGCTTAATGACCCGTGACATTGGATCCGGACGCGTGAGCACCCTGAAGATTGAGCTCGCGTAGATATCGTCCGTCTACCTCGCGCATGCATATGATGTGCGCTATATGTTGTTTCATAAGTGGTGAGAGGGATGCGGTAGGATTCAGGCATACAGGGATAGAGATGAGGACGCGGCACAGTGAGCAGCATCAAACCAGTTTGCGATGAAGAAAAATGTCTACTCGTCTTAGGTATGACAGTCATTTCCAGAAGAATGTTTACAAAGCCATAGCATCTGCGTTGACCGGTGACACAGGACTAAGTTCCAAGGCGGTTAACGGGCGTCTGCTGTCGGGTCCATATCCACACGGCTTCTCGGACAGACTGATGGGCGAGAACTCGTTGATCTGTCACCGTGCACGTTATCCACTGGTCTTCCGCTCCGCCGGCCCATTGTCGATCCATGCTGCCGAAAATTACTGAATTGGAAACACCAGCAAGACCCGAGGGCTTCAGACTACACGCGGCTCTCGAGTCCTCGCGGTTGAGACGTGTTCAAAAGAATAGCCGAGAGCCAGAGACGCGCGCAGACAACAAGCCTCTGGAGTCTGGACACAAGCCTACAAGGAGGTCTCGCGGCTCCGCAGTTGCCCTTTCTGTAACCGGCTCACGGCTATTGATCGACGGATAATGGTTCACAGACGGAGAAGATCAGTCGGACTAAGATGCTTGAGTGATTAGCCGAGAGCGAACCCCAGAGAGGAAACTGGATGTTCAGCAAATTGAGCACTTTACGAGCCGGCGCGATGTTGTGAACAATTTCTAGCTGACCGGCCTAAACAGAGGAAAGCTTCAGTTGGTTGAGATGAAGCCTTTGCACGCACAGATGGCGTTGCTTGGCCATCGAGAAGCAAGCAAATTGTCCACGTTTGGTGGCGTCCCGTTGATGCTTTGCTACGCCAGAAAAGCCACCTGAGCAGACATCTGTCATTGATCTGTGAAGGCAGCGGAAAAGAGGAGATCGAAGACAAGCTCTCGCGATGGCGCACATCATTGACTGGATTCGAGGCGCAAAGGAGCAAAAAAGCATCACGCGGGGAATAGGGATGCCGCGGCTATACAGATCGTCGCCTGGGCTGACATCGTTGGCAACGTCCCAGCATATATGCAATCGTCGGAGAGCCATCTCGTTTCCATACAGCGAACGGACACCATGAGTCCGCGACACCCAAGGACATGGCGGCTCATGCAGGGTATCGCGAGCGCCTAGCGGAGACGGCGGCTTGTCGGACTCATCTTCGAATCCTTCTGTCTACTGACAAGAAGAATGCGGCCAAAGTAGAGTAGGTACTTTTTCGATGTCATACCAAGGACGCCCAAGGACAAGTTTCAAGGGCTGATCGCGAATCGAACCATTTGATCTCAAAGTGACAAAGCAATTGTGCTGGGAAACGAGACAACGGTTCTGTTTTCAAATCAGCACAAGGGCCTCTCACACTAGCATGGAGCTAAACAAACTCCACGCGGAGCACGGCTCTTTCCCCCACACTCCCCATAAACATCGTGTCATCGTCATGAAGCTAGTGCCGAATATATTATGAGCATCCCCCTTGCCGTTCGAGTTTTTTCTATTTCTCCACATTGTCCGCTACCCTCTTGCCTTTCACCAATCTTAGGGAGGCAGTCTCTATCAATTCGCATCCTTACACCTTCGACTGAATCCATATCAACATGTCTACTGCTCAGGATCAGAACGCTATCAATGCCGATGGCTACGCCGGCATGAAGGAGACCAACGGTGTCAATGGTTACGACCACGCGCCGATCAACAATGGAGTCCCTCTCAAGCAGCGCAAGCCCTACGACTATGGCGGCAATCCTCTTGCTCACATCAACACTGGCGAGTCTGTCCGCCTTCCTGCCTTCGGTGGTGAATTCCAACCCGGTCTTTACAAGCCCATCAACGACCGCAAGTTTGCCAACCCTGCTCCCCTCGGTCTCAGCGCCTTCGCCTTGACCACCTTTGTCCTTTCTCTCATCAACCTTGGTACCCGCGGTATCGCTGAGCCCAACATCGTTGTTGGTGCTGCTTTCGCATACGGTGGTCTCGTCCAGCTCCTTGCCGGCATGTGGTACGTAGTATATGTTTCTCTGAACACGAAAGCATGGTCACTAACTGCGCTACAGGGAAATGGCTGTTGGAAACACTTTCGGTGCTACTGCTCTCTCTTCGTATGGTGGATTCTGGATTGGAACTGCCATTATTCTGACTCCTGGTGGCTTCGAAATCGCAAGCGCATATGAGGGTACTCAGTTCGACGACGTCTTTGGCTTCTATCTGATGGTAAGCGCATGATTCAAAATCAGCACTATTGCGGTCTGTTTACTGACTCACTTCTTAGGGCTGGTTTATCTTCACCTTCATCCTGCTCATCTGCACGCTCCGTTCGACTGTCGCCTTCTTCTTCCTCTTCTTCACACTCGATCTCGCATTCCTCATGCTTGGTATCTCATACCTCCAGCATGGCAACATCGCCTGTCTTAGAGCTGGTGGTGCCTTCGGTATTCTCGCCGCCTTCGCCGCTTGGTACAACGCTCTTGCCGGTATTGCCGACAGCAGCAACTCGTTCTTCATCATTCCTGTCGCCCACTTCCCCTGGTCTGACAAGGGTCGCGAGAGACGCGAGAAGGTCGACAACTCTGAGGCTCGTGCTGCTCAGGAGGTTTAAATGACAACTTTGACGAATCTTGTTATGGGTAGTTCGAGCTCACATCACTGAGAGTGATACCATGATCTCGGAATCAGGATGACTACTTTTCGTATGTTTTTGTTATTACTTGCAGGATACCCAGGCTTCACGAAGGATTGAGGGAGCCTCTCAATAGGATGATCCCAGACGGGTCTTTTCATTACCATCATCTCAATTACACTTTTTAATAATTCATTTCAACGTCCACTACAACACTTGAGTTTCATGTATCGTAGCTTTCGCTCACGAACCAACACAGAACGCATGCAAGATCTTGCCACAAGACCCCGATGCGAAGTTGATGTACGTTCATGCACACTTGCATGCAAGTCCAGATTAACATTCCTAGTCACGCCACGAGACCTCCACAATTGCAACCCCGCAGGCAAAGTTCCTTGGCCATGTCTTGTATTCCAGCCTTGTCAACCTCTCCCTCCGCGCCCTTCCATATTGCTCTTTTATTCACTTGGCGATATTCCAATGGAATGGTGTTGCTGTGACACCAGAAATTCGCTTCACAACTGTTCATCTTGTTGTTTTGGTTCGGACGTCCGGACCATGCACGGTTTGTCAAAATCACTAGCGCAATACTGATAAGAATAGCCATCTATCAACCGCGAATGGGAAACAGGCTAATTGTGAGCGAGCCCTAAGCAAAATCCTCCATCGTCGAGAATAGGCGCCTGCTGGTGAGAGAATTGCTTTCTGCAAACATCAATCTATGCTTTTCAGGAGGTTGTCCGGTGGGGGATCGCTACACCACTCCATTGCTTGTGGTTCCCCTTTGGCGGATAAACTTGACGGAAATTCTTCTCCTAAATTGATCGTGCCGCATGTGCTTATTGCCAACAATTTTGGATGCACGAATGGTGTTACTCAACAAGGATTATACGAAAGTGCATGTAGAAGGATCAAGCAATTTGGACGAACATGAGGACGCAGTAGGCCAACCACATCGCTTAAGGTGGTTGGACACATGTTGTTGACGATTTCAACATGTACAT
>ERZ794946.631-NODE-631-length-13393-cov-3.049033_pt1 | contig 13393 bp, 9 predicted proteins | sample MGYA00433072_ERZ794946 | MGnify/ENA primary metagenome ERZ794946 (study PRJEB30137, sample SAMN04331413) | food metagenome | isolation source: Y3 must sample point D1 replicate A | place: Australia: South Australia | collected 2014 ...
TTATAAATACTCATTATTGTTTATATATTCTCTGTTTTTAAAGAATTTCTCCATTCTTTAAAGTCTTTAGATATGACCTTATCAAATCCATCATTTTTGATGTATTCTGGCTCTTTAACTTCAATCAAATGCCAGTAATTGTTTTGGAATTTCATTTGATAATATCTTTCCTCTTTAGAATTGACTACAGATTCCTTAACCCATTCAATAAACCTAGCATAGAAATTAGCAGCTTCTTGTAGTTGTGTTTTAATTTGTGCATTTCTTCCATATTTCTGTAAAAAGGCAGGGATTTCTGCAGTAGTATATTCTTCAATTCCTCTTAGAGTATAATGGTCATCAACAAAACCAATAACAGTTGATGGAACATTTGTTATAAAGGCTCTTAGCCATTTAACAAACAAGAACTTCTCAAATTGGTAAGCTTGATCTGGTGTATCTATAACTTTAAATATGTCCTTGTTTAAGTAGTATTTTGAGTTTTCTCCGTTATATTTAAATGCATCGTAATCTTCAGTTTGTGCGTATTCCTCATCAATAAATTGACTGTTTATGTTTGCTGAAGTTAATCTATCCTTTATATAGTTTAAGTCTGCTTTTTTATGCAAATCTATTACATCTGGTCCACGAATACATGAAACATCAGATCCTAATACCACAACACTTTCTGAATTTATTATTTGTTTTTTTATGGATTGACATCTTTTGCTTTGATTAGGTAGCTTCATAAATCTTTTTTCAAACTTGTCAGCATCAAACTCAGCATATGGTTCAGATAAAGATGATACAGTTTCAAACTTCATTTTTGCATACTCTCTTTCAGCTAATGGGGTCTCTAATTCTTTTGTAGAAATAACTTGCTTTATAAAAATTTGATTGTCAAAAGTTACTAATTGAAATATTAAATCATTATTTTTGCTAAAGTTTACATCACTTTTTAAAGGTTGATTATCACACATAAGAGCAGATGTTATTATTGTAACAATGGAATCATCAGTCATCAAAATTTCAAATGGAAGTTTTTGATTGTTGAAATGCTCTTTTTCAAAATTTTGAATAGAATATAATAATGAAGTTAAATCATTTTGATATGTGTATACTTTTGTAGCCTTATCTTTACCTTTTAGAAGATTAATATAAGCTAAGTTATTTGAGCTATCATTCTTTCTGTCTATATTAAATATATTTTGGTAAATGGTATTTTCGTCAAAATAATGATGGTATAGGTTGTCAGTATTGTTGAACTTTAAATCTTTTATCGCTACTTTCTTAGGATCTTTAACATCCAAATCTATAGAAGTAAGTCCAAATTCCTTTGCCTTTTTAACAATAGAGATGTAGTCAGTTCTTGCTTTAAAATATAAAGCTTTGTAATCAGCGGCAGACATCAACTAAATATTCCGGTTTGCTTGGTTTTATTTCCATAGTTTAGTGAACAAAGTAATATTTGAAATTGTTTTTTCTTTCGCTACTAGCGTAATTACGATTAATCTATGGGCGGAAGGTTGAAAAAAAAAAAAGAAAAGACGAAAAGAGAGAATCACCAGGTCACGCGCACAGTGCTTATGTCCGTAAAAAATTACCAGATCACGTGTGTGTGTTTTTATATCCGTAAGAATCAAAAATTCACGTGCCTGCAACTTTATATCCGTCGGCGCCGGAGATACGTATAAAAATTTTTCTTTTTTTTTTTCAACGATTTCTCTCGACATTTAAAAACACTTCTATATGGCGTTAGTTGAATAGTCAGCATAAAGTATTTACAATGATATAGCTTATAACTTAGTTAAATTCAAAAAGAACTACAAATACATTAAATCACCAATAATAAACAAAATAGAACCATATTAAACAATATGCCAGCTACTTTAACTATTAACGCTAAATCACCAGTTGTTAAATACAACGACTTGGTTTTAGCCAGATTAATCAACGAATCTAAGCCAGGCTCAGTTGAAATCATCATCATTGATGACAAGGCTGTCAAGATTCAATCCAAATTAGAATTAGACGGTAAAACTTTTTCTGACAATGAAGTATACCCAGAATTAGTCAAGGTACTAGGAGATGGTGAATTAGACTTATCTTTATACGAGTTATCCAATACTAAGTTGACTTTGAAGAAGTTCGATGTATTAAATGAAGAATTAGAAAAAATCAACAGTCACTTAGATTTAAGAACATTCTACAACGATACCGTAACCTTTGGTGTTAACGACATCTGTTTATGGGGTATCTTAAGATCCAATGGTTTAATGGGTTCTATTTTAAAGAACAAGAACTTCATCAACATTTCCAGATGGTACTCATACTTAGAATTATACCCAGTTTTAGGTGAATCTCATAACTTCATTCAACAAGAATGTAAGAACTTGAAGACTTCTCAAAAGTTAAAGAACGCTGCTGAAGGTAAGAAGAAAGAAGGTCACAAAGCCAACTTTGACATTGACTTACCAGGTGCCAAGGTTGGTGAAGTTGTTACCAGATTCCCACCTGAACCTTCTGGTTACTTACACATTGGTCACGCCAAGGCTGCTTTGTTAAACCAATACTTTGCTAACCACTTCAAGGGTAAGTTATTAATCAGATTTGATGATACCAACCCATCCAAGGAAAAAGAAGAATATGAACAATCCATTATTGAAGATTTAGCCTTAATGGAAATCAAGGGTGACTCTTTATCTTACACTTCTGATCATTTCGATTTAATTTACGATTATGCTTTGAAAATGATTAAGGAAGGTAAAGCTTATTGTGATGACACTGATGTTGAAACCATGAGAGAAGAAAGAGGTGAAGGTATCAAGTCTAGAAGAAGAGACAGATCTGTCGAAGAAAACTTGAAAATTTTCACTGAAGACATGAAGAACGCTACTGAAGAAGGTTTGAAGCATTGTTTAAGAGCCAAGATTGACTACGAAGCCTTGAATAAGACTTTAAGAGATCCTGTCATTTATAGATGTAACTTAACTCCTCACCACAGAACTGGTTCCAAATGGAAGATGTACCCAACTTACGATTTCTGTTGTCCAATTGTTGATTCTATTGAAGGTGTTACCCATGCTTTAAGAACCACCGAATACAGAGACAGAAACGCTCAATATGACTGGATGTTGAACGCCATGGACTTGAGAAAGGTTCACATTTACGATTTCGCTAGAGTCAACTTTGTCAAGACCTTGTTATCCAAGAGAAAATTACAATGGATGGTTGATGAAGGTGTTGTTTCCAACTGGGATGATCCAAGATTCCCAACTTTCAAGGGTGTTAGAAGAAGAGGTATGACTGTTAAGGCTTTAAGAGACTTCGTTATTTCTCAAGGTCCTTCCAGAAACGTTATTAACTTAGAATGGAATGTTATTTGGGCTTTAAACAAAAAGGTCATTGACCCAATTGCTCCAAGACACGTTTGTATTCAAGATCCTGTTGTTGTTGAAATTGAAGATGGTCCAGCCACTCCAGAAATCAAGAAGTTACCAAAACACAAGAAGAATGCTGATGTTGGTGAAAAGGATGTTATCTACTCCAAGTCTATCTTAGTTGAAAGAGAAGATATCGAAGCTTTAGAAGCCACTGAAGAAGTCACCTTTATGGATTGGGGTAACTGTATCGTTACCAAGCATGCTGATGGTAGAGTCACTGGTAAATTAAACTTGGATGGTGATTTCAAGAAGACCAAGTACAAGTTAACTTGGTTAGCTAACACTGAAGACAAGACTGCTATCAAGATTGTTGATTTCGATCACTTGATCACCAAGGATAAGATTGAAGAAGTTGATAACTGGAAGGACTTTATCAACTACGATACTCAATTTGAATCCACCGGTATTGCTGATTTGAACATCAAGAACATGAAGAAGGGTGACATTTTACAATTCGAAAGAAAGGGTTACTTTATCTTAGATAAGGTTCCTGAAAAGGAAGGTGACGAATTTGTCTTCTTTACTATTCCTGATGGTAAGCAAGTCAACAGATATGGTGTTAAGAAATAAATTAAATAGTACATCTTTATATATCGTTTTAATTAAAGTTTGTTTTTTTTGATTATGAAATATCTAACTAAAATTTCCAAGATGGATACTACAACAGAGATACAAAATACTATAACCAGCAAAGTATTGATTCTAGTCATAGTCTTTTCAGCAATCGAATCAACACAAACATCAACAAATTCCAAAAAGACTCTTCCTTTTTCATTCAAAATTTCTACTCTTTCTTCAATTTCCAAGTATTGTCGTCCCATTTCATATAACGGATCTAAAGAAGGTTCATCATTCCAAAAGAAATCCGGTTTATCTAGCACGTTACTACTTAAATTCACATCAACTCTCAGCTTGAATAATTTACCAAATTTCTTTAAAAGTTTTTCTCTGGACATACCTAATTTTCCGTAAATAGCTAGTCTTTTTGGCAACTTACTGACCGAAGATAAAATCGGAATGATTCTTGATTCGAATCTCCCAACTTTGCAAGACTGTGCAATTGGATGTGATAATGCCAATTTTACCATATGATCTCTTTCTTTGGGAAGTTGCAACACATCATTGTTAAATAAAGGTTTATGTATATTCTCATCATACATGTGTAAGTACTCTTCAATTTCCATTATACTTTCATCCAAATCAACATTAAAATTTTCGGTCAGCATTTTTAATATTTGTAATTCTTCATTCTTAGAGAAATTCCAAAGAACCAAACATCCATAATTGAATATGAAAAGTTCACCTATTTCAACAACGGTAGAGATTTTTGAATCTTGGGGAGATAAGGGGATTTGCTTTGATGTATTCAAAAATTGTTCTGGATTATCACTGTCTATAGAATAATATTCATAATGATGGTCTTTCATCTCATTTCTGTTCATGACTAATTCTCTATGTTGCAAATTAGACTGAGTTTTTGATGTTAGAGGAAGAGTAAAAGTACAATATAAGCATTCATCATACAATCTGGTGGTAATATTATGCTTTTTTCTTAAGAATTTACTTATTTTAACTAAATTTATAGACTCACATATGTTATAAGCTGTTAGTCTTTTTCCTCTTTCCTTCAGTTCATTCATGTTCACATCATCTTTTGCTGAATCATAGTCCAAATTTGTAAAAAAATGATTGTTTTTGTAAAAGGCATTCTTTTCATTTTCATTTAGCAAGGTCTTCTTTTTCATTAAATTAGCACTGTGTTTTATTTGTGGACTGTTGTTCAACTGAAAATGTTCCTCCATTGTTGGTATAAGAACAAGCTTTTCTGTTGTTTTAGCAGATCTGATCTTTGGTTTATTTCTAAAGCTGTAGTTATTGTGTATCTGTCTATTGGTATTGGCTGCTGCTATGTCTGATTGAGTAGCTAATCTATCCATGGTGATCATATCAAAACTCGATCTTTTAGATTGTATAGAGTTATACGGAGAGTTGCTTGAGCCGAAGCTTCCTGTCCTTTCTCGTCTATTTTTTTTATGTTTTTCAGATATCATTTCCTTGATCAAACTACTAGTTTTGTTCTTTGCTGGTGTAATTTTTGGTGTTGTTCTAACATCTGTTACTAAAATCTTAGGTGTTGGTTTTCTTTTCACATGGTCATTCCTCAGCCCAGATTTTTGCTGCAGAGATACATTACTCCTAGAGCTGCTGCTATCTCTATTCATAGAGCTTATTATTAAAGGTTATTACGTATGCTATGGTTAGCTTTACTTCTTCATTTTATTCACTAATAAGGCTCTTAAGATCATACAACTTTTTTTAAAAAAAATATTCTTAGTGATATTTCATTAATTCGAGTTGTTTTTTTTTTCAACGCCGTATATTCATTAAGAAGTATGAGTGAAAATTTGGGAAAGTCGGATATAACGAAAGCTAAAGGTTGATACAAATAACATATTTAAAGGCTCTATGAGTTCATTCAAGTGTTGGATTTAGTTGTATATAAGCAGCTATATTCAAAAATAAGGATTCATTAGGTTAATAAACCATTGAGAGCGTCCAACTCTCTTTGTTTTAATTGTCTCAATATGTACAGTTCTTGTTTGTTAAATTTTGTCAATTCCGTGTTGTTATTTGATTTCAAATCTAAAATATTTTCATACTGAACTCTGTCTTTGGTGCTTCTTTTCAAGACCCAATCCCATACTTCAGCCTCACTAATTTGCGTTTCTTTTTCAAGAGTTTTGTTTTGAAGTTTGAGGTGCTTGGATATTGATGAATTAGTTCTGTATCGATCGATAATCAAGTATACGATAATGAGCCAAGTTAGGTATTGTGACATTGATTTAAAATCAGGAAGTAAGCCGGTAATCGTACTAATCATACCATTACCGCTATCTGGCTCTTCTGTCTTTTCTTCTTGGTCAGCTTGCAATTTTTCTTTTGAACCAGATTTTTTGGATTTCTTGCTACTCTTACTCTTCTTTTTAGACTTTCCGGCTGTAGCATTACTAGAACTGGACGTTTGATCATTAGAGTCATTGAAGTTTTGAATTTCATCAGCTAAAGATTCCATCGATGCCTTTTGGCCTGAAGTATTTCCGGATTCTACAGGCCCTTTGATCCACGACTTTCCTGTCCACACGACTTTAGTGAAAGCCCTTATTTGTACAGTATCCTCACCGGACCAAAAGAATATGATGTTTGTAATAACATGAAAAGACTTACCAGATGGGACATCCGGAGTTTCAGTAATCTGTTTTATGATGAAGTACTTCGATAAATCAACCTTTTCAAGAAGATCTTTAACCATACATTTTGTTTCTTTAGGACCCAAAGAGCTATTCAATGGTTTTGTATAAGAATATTCTCTTTTGTAATGGCCATCTTTTAATTTTTCTCCATTGTCATCTTCATCATATATTTTTGGTACTTCTGATATTTTGTTATTACCTCCTTTTTCTAGTAAATCATACATTTTGTCAGATATAATTTTAAATACTTTCCCCAACGTAGTGTTTTTGATGGTGTAGTCAGCAACGTCAGTTTCTTTGGAATAGCTATCTAGGTTAGGTTCGTATTTTTTACCTTTATCAGGACCAAAGCCTTTATTGTTTTCGTTTGATGAACTACTTTCTTTGCTGTTATCCTCCTCTTCATATTCTTCATCTGTTGTCATATCATCATCGTCATCATCCTCTTCATCCTCTTCGTCATCATCACTTTGCATGCTATCATCTTCAGATCGATCTGAATCAATTCTGTCACTAGAAGCATCGTAATCTTCATCTTCCGAAGAAGAGTCTATAATTCCATGAATCATCTTTTTAACAGGAGCTTTTAATTTTAAAGCATCACCATCACCATTGAATATTTCCGGTACTTTAAAAGTGATATTTTTGGATTTACTAGAACTTCTTTTGTTAGGTAGCTTTGGTCTTGATTTTTTGGAAGGAGAATCATTATGGATTCCAGACATGATGGAATCACTCCATATCTCCATAATTTTTTCAAACACAGAATCTCTGTTTAAGAAAGAGGCAAATGTATAACTTTTATCTAAAGTTTTCACTATTATTCCATTTGGAAATACCATAGCGGTAGTCTTCTTTTCTAGTTGGACAATATCTTTAATATTAATGTCTATATCTGTTTTGATTCCAAAAATCTTGCTTTTAAAATTCAAATGATCAGAATTTAGAGTTAGTTTACCTTGAATCAAAATGTCCTTTTGAAGAGCACATGAAAATACCTCTTCTTTGACAGTACTTTTATTTTCTGCTGAATTGGCTGATGATGAATTGTTGTCTTTGTCATTATCAGAGCTAGTTGACTTTGCTGATCCTGTAGTGGGTGTATCACTTTTAGTTCTATTCAAAGCCATCAAACAGTTGGAGCTGTTATTTTTAGATCTTGCGTTACCTTCCAATATGTCTTTTTTGCTTATAGATTCAGTTCTCAACCTATTTTTCAACTTGGTCATCCCTAATGGTGCCAAAGATATGGTACCACTTCTTCTTATTTTAGAAGGATTCTTATCGTTTGTAGATTCTCTGTTATTATCAGAGCTTTGACCAGAGCTACAAAAGGGTTTTAACTTATGTTTTGTATTTCTAGTCTTTGAACCAGAATTATAGCTAGAACTCTTTGCTTCCGATTCAGACATAGTTAATGCTCTTTTAGGCACATCTGAAACTGATCTTTGTGGAGTTGATAATTTAAAACCTGAGGTAGAATTGCTTTTGGTTTGATTTTCTTCTTTTAAAGGTTGCGAGGTAATAATGTAATCATCAGTTATCTCCAAGTTAGGATCCTCTTCTTCTTGAATTTCTCCAATGTCATCATCAGACTCATAATTCACAGGAGATTTGTTAACATGTAAAAATCCTATAGATTTTATAGAGTTTTCTTTCGTTGATGATGATGAATCATTGTTGGTGTAAGCAGTTTTTGGATTGTGATTAAGTTCAAATTCAGTATCGCTAAATATAGATTTTCTGTTATCCAAGCTTGTGAAATTAATATCAGGTCTTATACGTTGTTTTGCATTAAATATATCAACATCTGATTGCGTATTTTCATGATAGTTATTAGAAGAATGTCCTGTTTGTAATATTGAATTTAAATTGTTTAGAAAAGAATTGGACTTTTCGAAAGTATTTAAAGCATTAGAATGTTGGTGTTCTGTCGAGGTTTCATGATTTTTATCGTTCCCAATAGGAAGTAAATGCTCCATAGCAGACATAAAGTTGTGCATAAGTTTTTCTTTAGGCTTTTTGCTCGAGCTACTAGTAGCATCTGAAGCTATAGAAACCATTTCGAATATATATGGAAGGAAGAAAAGAAGCTAAGTTCGATTGGATTTATACTAACAAAAAAAAAAGTAGAATTGAATAAAAAATCGGATACGTTCAGATGTTTATATAGCAGACTGTTGTTTCAACTGCTAATTCTTAGTTTGGTTTAGTTTATGTTTACAACGAATATAAACTTTTTAAACCTTATAGTTTTAAAAATCCCCTGCTCCCATATGATCCTTTTTTGTTCTATAAGGCGTAATTTTTCGGTCTCACGTTATTTCACCCTTATTTTTTAAAAAAAGTTCCTGTTTTTCAAGCTGTTAAACCCGGGGCTAATTTCGGATATAAAAATAAAAATTTAGTTGCCCGAATACTGCAAAGTCCCAAAACGGAAGCTGCGGATTGTTTAAACCCGAAAGCAGACCTTTCCCCTTGGCCATGCTTGAAAGGATGGACATAGTTGAGTTGGTTTCTGTAATAGGCATAGTCCTCACTTCTGGGAGGATCGCTGCACGTGAGCAGAGCACTATGACCGACAAGCAACCACAATTGGGAGAGTCCTTACTTCTGAGAGGATCACTGCACGTGAACTGAGCATTATGACCGACAAGCAACCACAATTGGCACAGTCAAGTATATAAAATATAAACAAACAACAGCAGGTTTTAATTTTTAACACCATTGACACCCACTGTTTTCTCTAAAAACCGTCTTTTTATTAAAAAAAAAATAATCAACATACATAAGATCTATATTTGCTCAGCCCATTCGTTTTCTCTACGGATAGCCTCCTTTTCTTCTTTGGTGAAGTCATCTTCAATGTTGAATATTTGTCTAATTTCAACATCAGACTTACCCCTGATCATGTTTGCTATGACCTTACAACCAGAGTCCAAAAGTTGTGGTATGTTCAAATAATTGCTTGCCAATATGATTTCGTACATAGTTTCTTGATTGATGGAAAAAAATTGCTTATCCCACTCATCCAACGGGTCTGTTCTTCTTAGGTCATCCACTGATGTAGAGGAAGTTCCATCGTTATTATAATCTAATGCAGTGTCGTTCTTGTGATGTTCTAACCATTTGATGATTTTGGTTAGTATAGATGATCTGACATTTGGTATTGGCATTACTATATCGTTTTCTTCTGGCGCAGCTTGCTCCTCAACTTCTTCATCTTCGTCATCATCAATGTCATTAATATCATCCATTAAAGAGGATTTTGCATTGGTGTTTTGTTTCTTATCATTTTGGAAATCTTGTAAGAAGTTCTTGATCAAAATAGACTTGCTAATAATCGATTGAAGAACTTGGTGCTCAACACCTTCTCCTGATACTAAAATAATGGTCTTTTCTTCGTTGTCCATTGGATTTCTGTTGTATAGCGGTATGGGGTTTAATTGAGTGTATCAATGAAATTGGTGTTAATTCTTGTCTAACAAGAAGAAAAAAAAAATACGCACCATATTAGCTGGTTACTGGTTTAAAAATCGAATGGTGCTTTACATAAGTGTATTTGGGGGGATTTTAAAAAAAAACATTACCCAAATAGGTAATATATAAAGTTTTGCCCTGAAAGAAGACCGTATAGCAAATGAAAGCCTAAATAGCACCAATAACGTGATCAATCTTCTTTATTAATACTGTGATAAACATGGCAAACTTACCCTCGGACATTTGGTTTTGATCTTCAGTTTCATTATCAAAATGATCCAAATAATCAATCAAATCATCGTATTCTAAATCGTTGTCATCATAAAGTATATGCACTATATCTTTTTGTATAGATTTGATTTCTTTATCGTCATCATTGATGATTTCCAGATCGTTTAAGCTTTCCTGAATGCTTCTGTTGTTGAAATTCAAAAAGATACTCAAATTATCTATGTTTTGATCAAGTATACTTTGTTTAATGAAGTTTATAAACTCTGTGTAGCTTAAATCCTTCATGATTATCAAATCGGGACTGTCTTCGTCTTTCAATCTGATCATATTATTCAAAATCTGTACTTGTGATGTAGGCACATGCTTGAAGTATGTGTAAATGATTGTTTTTTTGTGACTTGTTGAGACTGTAGTGTTTTTTATTATTGTGTTCAATACTTTACGTATCAATATCAAATTCAACAACGAAATTATGGTCTTTTCACTAAGCTCTTTCCATAATTTCATTTTGATTTCGTCATCGTCACTCTTCTTTATGCTTTTTTTGAGCTCTTTAAGTTCTTGAAGCAATGGAACATTGATAGATTTGATTAGCTCATCAAATTGATCCAATTCTAAAACTTCATCATCTATCTCAGTCTCGAAACTTGCTTCTTCAGTGTGGTAAAAACTATCATACACCTTGTAAAGTAAATACGAAGCTGTGGCTATCGTGGTACCGTATTTGATGACTGTTTGAATATTTTTGTTAAAATTAGAAGATTTGTTACCTGCCATGTTAATATCGTCTTCTTCAATCTTATGTGTTTTCAATTATTGGGGTTCACTTCTTAAAACTCTATTTAATCATATTCTAATTCAATTAATCATAATGTTGTTTTTTTAAATTTTTCCCTTCCCGTATCAATAAGGATCATATTTCACGCTAATTCTTATATTTTTTCATAGAAATACTAGGCAAAGTACACAGCTAATATGGTATAAAAAACATTGAAATTTTTGGCAGAATCTATAAATCAGATTAAAATACAGCTTTTAGGTATATGATTAATATATATTATGTATTTATTTCAAAGATTTTGCTCCATGTTCACATACTTTGAGGGTTTAAAAAAAAAAAAAACAATTCCGTTCTATGCTTTATTTTTCTTTTTTTTTGGTCAATTCTCTTGATCTGCTATTAATTTCTGGTATTTTCATGCAATCTCTTCATGTACTTGTTTATAATCTCTTGATTTTTATTCACACTTTCTTGATTATCACTGTCTAATACGTTGTATATCTGTAGTAGTTTGAGAATATAATCTAAACCATCGTTCAAATATTCTTCGTTGTTTTTTTGTATGTTTTCTGTTATTTCTTTTTCTCCTTTGATTTCAATGATAGTTTTCTTTAGTAACTTAAGTATTCTTTCTTGTTCCGTATTGTCAGACATGATTGTCAAGTGGCTTTGTGGTGATGTGAATTGGCTTCTTTAGTTATTTCCTTCAGAAAAGCCAGACTTAAGGCAAAAAAAAAAAAGCAATGTTAATTTATTATGGGAGAAAAATGATGGGATAAGCTTATCTCCGCAATAGGTTACCCGCACACTTTAAATTACCATATTTGAATAGTAAAAGTCCAATCTCTTGTCCCAACTGGAAGTAATCAGATTCAATCTCTGCTTTAACTCAGTTATTTCTCTATACGAGACCCAATTGCTTTCAGTTATTGTTTTGATGTAGTAATCTATAATGCCTATCTCCACGTTCTTGACTTTATCCAGCACTTCTAGATACATTTTAAAATCAAAATCCATCAATTTCAACTTATAATACTTATTATTTTTGCTGTTGATTAGGCTATTCAGATAATTGTAATTTTTTTCGTCATAAATCAACAAAGATTCCTTCATTCTTCTATCTTCTCTTCCAAATAGCGTCATGCTAGTATTGGCATTGCTTTGTGAGTATATGTTTATATATGGTTCCGGTATGTTTAGTTCTGTTTTTGCTACTTCCAGTATCGGTTTTTCTTCTAATGAATGAGATTCAGACATGTTTCTAGCATTAAATGAAGCAGATTTATTCAAAGACATGTTATTTTGTCTTGTATTTTTGACATTGCTACTAGATATGCTGCTTTGCTTCATATGGATAGGCGTGCTATTGTTCATTCTGTTGTAATCGTTCAATCTTACAACAATGTTCTTGGATTTCAATACAGGTTTCAAAGGTGTTGAATTCGCTTTATTGTCATTTGAAGTTACCACGTCCAAATTCAAATTCCTGTTGTTATTCAAGACCGTATTATGACTTTTGTTGTCATTGTTCAAATTTGACAAACTTAAAGAGGTATTATTATTGAATAATTTTATTGACTTTTTTGAAAACAATTTTGGCCTTGAAGATGTATTGCTTGTACTGTCACTATCAAGTTTATTTTCGGATCTAAATTTTTTAAAACTGTTAGATTTAGTTAGTAGATTTGTCATAGTGTATTGCGGGGTTTGGTGTATTATCTCCTATTAATACATTCTTGATCCATAACGCGTAGTTAAATCACCATAATATCTACACCGAGGCATTCTCTCTGATTTAAAAAAAACCGACATTTCCAAAAAGGGATATATTGGTAAATGCTTCGGGTAAGTTTAGTTAGGACACCAAAAATCTAATATCCCCCTCAATAGAAGCGTTGTAACCAACCTTATTTTTTTTTTGTTGAGGAATTGGGCCTTAAAAGCACTAAAGTCTCAATATATGTAACCAAACATATAACCATTCTACTCATTTGATTCATAATGGATGTTGTGTCGAGTTTTTTCAATACTCAATCTTCAGCCGATTCAAATGATGCAAATACACAAAGCACAAGCCATGCTAAGGAACCTTTAAAGCCGCTATCACAAATGGCAAATCAATATGCTTCTGAGAAGTTAATCGAAAAACTTTTGTACATGTCTTTGCCTTCTTCTGCATCAAATAGTCTTTTATCAAATGAAGCATCATTAACAGATTTTGAATCTAT
>ERZ794946.632-NODE-632-length-13381-cov-3.768798_pt1 | contig 13381 bp, 11 predicted proteins | sample MGYA00433072_ERZ794946 | MGnify/ENA primary metagenome ERZ794946 (study PRJEB30137, sample SAMN04331413) | food metagenome | isolation source: Y3 must sample point D1 replicate A | place: Australia: South Australia | collected 2014 ...
AAAGTCTTTTTTCTTTCTCACTTAAACTTTTCTGTCATATATATTTCAATACGCCCGTGGAGTACTATTATCTATTGTTTATGCTAGCTATCCCTAACATTCCTTCTTAGCATTTACTCACAGACAAAGTGAAAATTCGAAAAAGGACGAAAAAAAAACAGAAAGAGCGGTCCATGAAGAAGGGAAGGAGCAATTGACCAAGGATGGAGGAGCGACCCGAAAAGACAGAATCGTACATCAACCAAGTTGCAAAGGTTGGACGGACGTTCTTGAGGGTAAGCGAAGATGAGAGGACAACATAGCCAAGAGATGTGTAGGAGACAGGGCACAGTGTTGGGTAAAGAGGAGGGTGGTAGACTTTCTTGGAAAAGAAGAAGCAGTATACCTGTTAGACAGTATCGGACAGTAGAAGAAAGAGTGTGATATCACGGAGATAGATCGCATCCGAGTACGTCCTCCTCGTACGAACTCAAGGATACGACAGATCGAGGGTCAATGTGCTTTCGAAGCCGGTCTGATTGATCAGATGGAGTTTCTCACAGTACCGTCCGTTGCGGACATTGATGCTGCGATGAGAAATATCGTGTACCCTGATGCCTGCTTGGACAAGCACTTCGGAGGCTGATACCTCGGTGCTTTTGCGGGCTCCATATGCGCTGGTGACAGCGCGAGAGTATGATCCGAACAGAGACGCGTAGACGACAAGGACCGAGCAATGTAGGAGTTTAACAATGGTGATTGAGACAGTATAGGTCCAGTTGATTCGTGGAGTGTGAAGGCGCTACCGGCCGTGCTTGAGAGCGAGAACAGTATCGTCCTTCCACTTAATTCGTCCTTGCTGATATCCTCCCATATTGCGGAGTATCTGTAAGCCCTAATATGTTGATATACCCTCGATGATAACAGGTGCCTGTGTATAGCCCTGCTGACGTTGATTGTGCGACCATGTCCAGAAAGATATGATCCAGGGTGGCCCCACAGACATGCTCAATATGAAATGGTCATTGTTTCGACCTATGATTGTCGACGAACCAATCATGTGGCACTGAATTCTAGCAATCAACCTATCATTGCACATCATTCGACCTCCTTTGCTCCGTCTTTGTAAGCAACTCAATATATCATCACCTTCATTGGGAACCCAATATATTCCCAAGCTCAAGGTTTTTCTATCCTTTGGGATGATCGCTTGCCGTATCTGACATTTCTCGCATTTAATATGTGGTTAGTTGGGTACTTTGTTAATGAACAGCTAGTGCCTGTGTACGTATCTATTTCATGTGGTCGCTCGTTCCTCGTTCCCAAGCCACCGGAAGCGAGAAAAGGATATTATATTCTCGATTCTCAAAAGCCGAGGTGAAGCATCGATCGATATCGCAATAGTCGGTAACAATGGATATAGATAGCATGTTTGGAAAGTGGTGGGTTGATGAACGGCAATTCGAAGGTGTGTTTTAGATTGAAGGAATCCAAGCCACGGGATGACAACAAATTTCCTTAATATACAGACGACTTGAATCCCGGAAATTGGGAAAAAAATCAATTGACCGGCAAGTGGTCACCGTCAACTGAGCAGTCAGCATGATGAGCAATAGATCAGCATGTATGTCGTCGATTAGCAATGTTCGTTACCAGCTGCTGATTGTAGTCGTAGGAGAAATTATTGCGACATCGAAAATATTGACACGGACGGCTCGTGAGTATGCATGAGCCGTACAGCCACTTGTGGCTTGTATCGATCGTACCGATGATGGTTTCGCTGTTGCTCCGTAGATATCGAGGAAGACAATACAAAGGATGCACTGTCGTGGCATGTTGGCCAGAAGGATTCAGTTCATGAGAGGCACCTTTTTTGAATGCAAAGTCTGCATGTGTGGAAACTTTCGACGAAAAAGCAGCAGTTGGGCAGAAATTATTGCAGATGCAGGTTTGAGCGGAAGAGATCTCGGGACGAACTCAGGTGTGTTGAAGATAGTTTTGCCATCTCGCAGGTCTGCAGACCAAGATGAACGGTGTAGACGAGCGCAAGGGACGATGTAAGAACAACTAGCCACATTGAATGTTCGGTGACCAACGGGTCGGGCGTGTCGTGCATACGGGAACAGAAAGCAGACCTGGTTGGCAATGCAACATCCATGGTATGAGCTTGCGCAAAGACGAAAACGCTCTGAGATAGAGTCGAAGCTGTTTGTACTCAAGGCACTCCGTAGAGGGTTCGCTTGCACGATAAGTATGCTCCTGACCTGCATCTTTCTCAGGGAACGAACTTCCGTTGCAAGCAGTCCTTCTGACTGCGCAGGTGCATCGCTGTATGTTAGGTCACCTACTCACTCTTGTCCGAAACAGAAGCGCCGACTGGTGGTCGAGCTCCATGTCATCATCAACATCTCGTTATGGGGTGTACCACATTTGAGCTCAGGATGTAGTTGCAGGGTGAGTTATCTTTGGACTCCACATGCTCAGTTGGTTGAACACTACCAAACCTGCAGCCACAATCAAGAATGAGAATAGATGTTCGTACTGTAGTCGATACATGTATGAGTCTCAGATCACTATTGAGCCGCATCTTGTAGTGAAATCCACCCTGAAAGTCACATTGCGCTCCCTTGGACGATAACAGAGATGTGACTCTCGTCGGAGCGCGGAGCTCATGGAAAACGAGCATGATCACGCCTGCATGTGTTTGGTCTGAGAGCAACGTGAATTACAACCAGGTAAAGCACACATGAACCTGAAAGCCAAGCAGTGCATGAACACCGCCTTTTGAACACCGGTGGTAGAGGTCAGGCGATCGCGGACTTGTTGCAAAGCTCGTCTAAGCGCTCCATGACACTCTGACGGACGAGGTCGGCTAGTTGTAACGCGCGGCATCAGATGCTCGTGCCTAAACCGCATCAGGGCCCACGTGAGAAACGGGACTGGGGTTGCTATCGCTGTCACCGCCTCGAGAGTAAGAGACCCTTGATGTTACACGGATGCACGAGGAATCAGCACTGGCCGCTCGTTGGTCTTGACCCGTGAGGAGAAGAAAGTTCGGAATGTTGAAGGATTTCGGACTTCCCGGCGGCGGAGAAAGGCATGCGATAAGTCGAGTATCTTTCCCTTGGTTGATGTTCACCAGATGCTCGGACTGTCAGACGGTATATTGTCTTTGTTGAGTTGCACGATTTTCAGAAAACCGGGTTGACTGACAAGCGGGACAGAGACAAGGATGTCATTGAGTGTTCTGTTTCAAGAAGCGTGTTGCAGGCTGTGACAGAAACCGACCAAATATACTGCAATAGTGCTGTACGGTATCGATGTCTTTTGTGGCTTGCATATTTCTGACTTTGGTAAGACACATAATTCGTGGGCACACTTAGGATACGCAATAGCGTGCAGGCAAGGCCGTTCGTCTCTCCGTACAAGATTAGCACCCAAAGAGCCATCGGGTAGGATTGATCCGGAATGTTGAAGGATTCAATCATGTCGAGCAAGCACATTTTGACAGCGGCAACTTGCGTGCGGGTAGACGAATTGCCTAGCCCTGTCTCTTAGCAAGAAGGCCACGTGCGAGAATGATTAAAAGAGGGGGCTATTCGGTAACTTTGGCGTGGTTGGCTCCCTGACTTCGCGCATCTTACTGATTCTTGGAACGTATCATGCGCGTGCATGAGCAGTAGCAAATTCCGGAATCAAGATGAGGTTCTCGGTGTCCACTCTTGATGGTTGGTAGCGAAGGTAGTACAATGTATAGGGCTCTTCCAGAAGCGTGCATCTATTGGCGCTTGTGGATGCATAACGCCACGTTGTGGCCATGTCGCTGGCCGGTTAAAGGGTCCCTTTATTCAGTCTTTCTCAAGAGGCACTGAAACCGGCGAAGATGTAAGCACAAACAGAACACTCCAAGGTGAAACCCAGACTCCAGCACTCCGGGTGGCACTGCCCGTCCCTGTCAATCCCCAATTACTCGATAAAGTGTGGCTGCCAAGAAGACACGAAGGAGAGGGCCGCAGTCCCGTCGCGCGCCGCAGAATGCTCGGAGGCGCTATCAGGGTCGGCCTGGCCGTGCACCGAAACTTGTGTGATTGGGTGACCTTGACAGCAGTACGGTACCCGAAGGAATGGAGCGCGAGCCGATCTCGTACGTTCTCTTTCGTACAGGCATCGGCCGCAAGTCACCTTCGGTGCAGTTGAAGCGAATGTAGGAGCACCAAAAATCAGCAATGATATCCTTACAGGTCCAGCTGGCTATGTATCGTGATGCGCATGGCCTTCATGTATTGTGCCTGTCCGAAAATCGTTCGTGGAAGGTGGTCTTTCCTGGTCCCGATGCGGTTTCTCTGCATGTACTGCTACGTTGATGCAGGCAACTCAGGTCCTGGTAGTGTTATGTTCCAGCGAGATGACAGAGTGGGTCGAGTTTTCTATGCGAAAGTGAACACTGTCTTGGTCCATTTTGAAGCACATCACATCACACCGTTTGCACTTCTCAACTGCAATGGCCCAATTATTTTTCCTGCCATCTGAAATTTGTTGACCACGGCTGCAGGAATAGCGGCGGCAGGCACCGGCGGTCTCCAGCCGTTTGCACAAAAACCCTGATGGAGCGCCATCTGACGGAAGGGAGTTCTGATGTCGTCTAAACCTTCACTCTGTGGCTCGTCTGCGGTTTGTATATAAGAACATGCCTTGAGAAGGCAGGGCGCAAGCAGGTGTTGCTCGTTCCAGTTTTGCAATTTCCAGCTTGGTTCCATAACCAAAGTCTGTGATGTCAGCACTCGCAAGCCCCCAGAGTCGGCTGACCCAACGTGCTGTTAATGGTGTGCTCCTCGCATGAAGAGAGTCAAGTACGTAGATTGAGAAGAGTCATGGTGGCCGAGGCTCGTTGCTGGGGTCTTTCTAGTAATTATTCTAACTCCTCTAGGTGAAGCAAGAGGAGACTTGAGAGTGTATAATGTGTTAGTCGGCTACGCTGAAGAAAACCGACTGTCTGGAAGGTTTGCGTTGGTTCAGAGCGCCGGCCAGTTGGGACAGCGGGCTGTTAGCGGCAAGCAGGGATCTTGGAACCACCGGGATCCGAGATAACAACACTTTGGCGATATTAACTTGCTGCTGCGGTGTTTCGGTGCTGCTCGCAGCGGTACGCTCAGCAGAGAAGCAAGTGTGCAGGAGTGAAGCTGCCGTGAAACCAAAGCAGTCGTCGAAAAACACGAACGGCCCAGAATGAAGGAAGTGCGAAACTCGGGCTGCACGAGGGCGTGTATTTACTCGCCCATTCGAGAGGCATGATCCGTGGATCTGGGCTTGGTGCAGTGCACAGAGAAACGGTGTACCTGCCACGTCCTCTAGCTCATTCGCTTGGGGCGATATGTGTCCATTTGGACCGACACCGACGGCGTGGTCAGCCAGTCAGCCGCCAGAGGTGAGACGGTGTCGTGCCGAGCCTGAGCTTCCGACGCCGTACCGGCCCAACTTGAAACCCCCGTCTGCTGTGGGGGCATGTGCAGGTGGTGTTTGGGTAGAGATGAGCAGATGCTTGGGTGATACACAGCAAGAAATGGCGAAATGCGACAACGTCCAAGGGGATGCTATCCGCTCCGGCGGCATGCACGAGCTTGTGCTGTAGAACCTTTCGATCCACGGCTCCTGTCTGCACCTAACCCTGGCGCCCTTTTATTTTGTTTCTGTTAGGTGCTCTCTTGCCCTTTCCCACAAAACAGATTACTAGCACTAGCCCGGGAGCCATCCGAGACTTGCGCAGCTTGCCGCTGCTGATGACTTCTCTGCACCCGTCTCTCTGGGAACTCGACTGCGTGTGTCCTTAAAGTGCCTCTGCCCCGCCCCGCCGCCCACTCCCCCGAGCCTTGTCGACGTTACTACTGCTGCTGCTACTGCTACTGCCTGCTGTCGCTGCTTTTAAGCTGCTGCTAAATCTTCGCCTGCTCACGCCCCGGGGCGCGTCGCTCCTCTCTTGGCCTGTCTTTTTATTGCGCTTGCTTATAGCCACCCGCGCGCCGTCCTTACTGTCATCGGAGATCATGTGCTGTGGCTTTTCTTGATAATGTCTAGAATAGCAGTCGCGTCTCTCGTTGCCCCTCAAGAAGTGCTGTGCGTACTCATTCCCACCCCCCTTCTAGTCCCAACGCGCTTCCCGCCAGCCTATCCACTCTGTCGTTCTTACATTCAACGGTCTGGCATTTTCTTACTCTTTCTCTCAGGTCCGTCTCAGTCAGAGCACCAATGCAACAAGAATGGTATGAAGAGAATGGCCGTTGGTACCATGCATGGCAGAAGGGTCTATACATGTACCCGCATGACGAGGTGAGCCGCTCTCTCTTTAACTTCCGCCCATTCACGCATTGGCATGTCCTTCGCACATACTGACGTTCAATTCAGGAGGAACGCCATCGCATGGATGTATACCACAACCTCTTTTACGACAAAGCTGGATTAAGCCTTCATTCAGCAAGATTGATTCCTGAAGTCACCCGTCGTCCCCGGATTATGGATCTTGGGTGCGGAACTGGCTTCTGGGCAATTGACATGGGCGAGTGAGTATTGACCGCCAATGTATAGCTTGAAATGTGTCTGACGTATCTACCAACAGGCAATACCCAGAGGGAGAGGTACTTATTGTATGATCATATTGTGTTGTCAATTACTGACTAGAGCTCGTCAGGTCCTCGGACTCGATCTTGCCAACCTCCAACCTGCTCAGATTCCGCCCAATGTCCGCTTCCAGATACCTTTCAATTTCGAAACACCTTACTGGAGCTTAGGTCAAGACTCGTGGGACTTGATTCATATGCAAATGCTCTGTGGTAGCGTCTCAAGCTGGCCAAACCTATACGCAAAAGTCATTTCGTAAGAATTACACAAAACTCACCATTTACTAAGCTGACACAGGCAGGCATCTCCGACCCGGTTTCGGGTGTATCGAACAACTCGAAATAGATTTCGAGCCTCGCTGCGATGACGGCACACTTCCTCCGGACTCGTACCTCAGGCAATGGTACGACTACTTGGTGCGAGCTACTGATCAGACCCCAAAAACAATCCGTTACTCGCACAACACTCGCCAGGCCCTGTCGCAAGCTGGTTTCACAGACATCTCAGAACGTGTCATCAAGGCACCATACCGAGCATGGTCAACTGATCCTACGGCTTTCAATATTGGCAACTTCCACCAAACCGCCTTGGACCTCTGTGCTGGTCTGGAAGCACTAAGCTTGGGTCCATTCTCTAGAGTGTTTGGCTGGAGCAAACAGGAGATTGAAGGCTTCCTTGCTGGAGTGCGAGCGGAAATTCGCAACCGTTCGATCCATGCTTACACCAACATGTAAGCATTTCCTATGACTGCCTTCAGCTGAATGAAGCTCCTTATTGACTTCTCCGTAGCCACGTGTGGACCGCACGAAGGCCACTTGCCAGATGAAAACTCGTTTCGACAAACCACCAGCAAAGCGTCGACACAATCAAGACTGTCTGTCTTTTTCGGATGAATTGCTTCGACGATGCTTGTGCATCAACCCGCTTCATAAAAAGCCCAACTTGTGTTCCAAGGCGTTTCCAGCATATTGTTACCCGGACGGCATTACAATCGACTCACTGCGATTTACGGCAATAACCATTTCCTTCATTGTCTTTCTTCTTTTTTTCGCACTAGTCTCAGATTCAAGTGGTGATCTGAAGCGACCATTTTGATGTTTGGGAAGGATTTACTGGGCGTTCTTCGCGAGGCTGCTTTTTGAACCAAAAAAGCGAGCTTTGAGTTTAGCATGGCGTTATTTGGCTTCAAGATCTGAATGCGGGTGGCTATCTCTCCTCAAGTTTTCGGCGATATCATCATGACCGGGCATTCTTTTTTCTTTCGGCTTGTGGAAAACACATGGGAGGTCGCAGTACTACTTTGAAGTGGTTGTGAGAGCATGGAGCATGGACGATGACCCCCAAGGGCGTGTGGATGAGTAAACAGTAAGGAGAGGCTTATTAGCGATCTACGACTTGTCAATCAAACGATATATTCATTAAATTGACGACCCATGTTCAAAAACTATGTCATGTTCGGCGACAAATCGATGGTATCTTATGCCGAGGCATTTGGAGGCCCAATTTGGAAGCGCATTGATGACCGATCGCCAATGGGTAGCCATGTCTTTGTGTAGGAGCGGAGGTCCACTCGAGAGTGAAATGGTGTTGTAGAAATTTAGGAAAGTGATGGCGTCAGGCAACGGTCGCGCGTCAACAACGCGTCTTCCTCAGCCAAATTCCATCTTTCGTAAGTTTCGAGCCAAGAGTGGCGAACTCCATTGATTCTTGACAACGAAATCATACAGGCCACCATGTACAGGCCATTTAAATCGCCGCTGCTGACGAGGCCGTCTGGGTCAGCTCCTCAGCCGGTCCAGGAATCCATCTTGGAGCGACCTAGCAAACGACTCAAGGTTACGCCACAGGAGACACAGCAGCCCGAGCAAGATGGAAACTCTTCAGATATTGTCTGTGATTTACCAGAACGGCCTTTTGGAGACCTTGTAGATGCACGGTTCACCGTTCTATGGCGTAAAATCACCAACAAAAAGAACAAGATCTGGGACGGAGATGGCATTCTCATTGTCTCGCAAGGATATGCCAACCTCAAGGACTCTGATGGTAGAGACATCGGCAGAACAGTTTGCAAAACTCCTTTGCTTCCAGGATCAACGCTCACCATGAGTGGTAAGGAAATTGAGATAGACTCGCGCATCTCTAGAGAAGAAGCCAAGTCAATGTTACCTCAAAAGAAGGCCCCAAAGCCAGCTGCTGTCAAGCCCAGTACTGCCACTCGACCATCTGTACCTGTCGCTCGTACACCACTGAAATCTGTCCAAACTCAGAAAAAGCCGGTCAGCATGCTTGGCAAAGCAGCTGCTGAGTTCGGCTCTACTCCAAAGGTCGAAAGACCGACGGCTGTCACTATGTTGAGCAGACCATCCGCTGCTTTCAAGAGTCCAATGATAGACAAAACTGGAATACCTCTCGCACGTACAAAATCTGAGGGCAAAACAGTTTGCCTTCCACGACATGATCCCAACGAACCGAACGCGCTTGTCATGAAACGACCAAAGCAGGCACCCCCAGGAAAACATATCGTGGATGTGGTCGTTGATCCGAACTTGACCAAGCATCTTCGGGAGCATCAACGAGCCGGTGTGTCGTTCTTGTACGAATGTGTCATGGGTATGCGACCCTTTGTAGGCGAAGGTGCAATTCTGGCAGACGAGATGGGCTTGGGAAAGACATTACAGACCATTGCACTGGTGTGGACTCTGCTCAAGCAAAATCCAATCTACGAGGACGGACCGGTGATCAAGAAGGCTCTCATTGTATGCCCAGTCACTCTCATCAACAACTGGCGCAAAGAATTTAAGAAATGGCTAGGTAATGAGAAGGTTGGAGTCATGGTCGCTGAGAACAACAAGACCAGACTTAGCGATTTCACCAAGGGAAAGAGCTATAACATCTTGATCATTGGTTACGAGAAGCTACGCAATGTTCAAGAAGAACTACAACAGGGAATAGGCGTGGATATCGTTATCGCCGACGAAGGCCACAGACTCAAGACTGCCAACAACAAATCTGCCATGGCAATCAAGTCTCTGAACACTGAAAGAAGAATCATCCTGTCAGGCACGCCAATCCAGAATGATCTCAGCGAGTTCTATACCATGGTCGACTTTGTCAATCCTGGCTTGTTGAAGACGTACTCATCATTCAAGAAGCAATACGAAAGTCCAATTCTCAAGAGCAGAACCCCAGGCGCAACGGCTAAGGACATTGAAAAGGGTCAGGCTTGCAGTGAAGAGCTTGCATCGATTACTGGTCAATTCATCCTTCGACGCACTGCAGAGATCTTGTCAAAATACTTGCCACCGAAGACGGAATACGTTGTATACTGTCGTCCGACTCAGGTGCAAAAGGATGTGTACGAGGCCGTCGTTAGCACTGGCGTCCTCAACATTGCACTAAAGAGTAGCGAATCTGCCTTCCAGATGATCAATGTCTTGAAGAAGCTGTGCAACAGTCCAAAACTACTTATCAAGGATGCTGCAGAAGGCGAAGAAGGAACAGTTAAATCGCTGCTGTCCAAGGTTCCCGCGAAGGATCTCCAAAGCGCAGGCGGCAGCTCCAAACTCCAGGTTCTAGACGAATTTTTACATCTTGTTCGCACGAAGACGCAAGAGAAGGTTGTGGTCGTCTCAAATTACACCGCCACTCTGGACATGATTGGCAAGCTTTTGACAGCAATGGAATACCCACATCTCCGCCTCGATGGCTCAACACCTGCAAAGGATCGTCAAGGCCTAGTTGATAAGTTCAACCGCACATCAGCTAACAACTGCTTCGTCTTCCTACTCTCCGCCAAAGCCGGCGGTGTGGGTTTGAATCTCATCGGTGCCAGTCGTCTCGTCCTCTTCGACATTGACTGGAATCCTGCAACTGATTTGCAGGCCATGGGCCGTGTTCACCGTGATGGGCAAAAGCACCCAGTCCATATCTACCGCTTCCTCACGAAAGGTGCACTGGAAGAGAAGATCTTCCAACGTCAACTCACAAAGCAAGGTCTCGCAGACTCAATCGTGGACAACAAGGCCAACGCATCAAGTTTCTCACCCGAAGAGCTCAGAGACCTGTTCACCCTGGACCTTCGCGAGGGATGCCAAACGCACGATCTTCTCGGCTGTGACTGTGCATGCGATGGTGCTGTCGCCATGTCTTCAGACCTCACCACCTCATCACCCACATCCGGTTCAGCAGAAGACGACGACGAAGCCAACGATGAAGACGGTGATGCAGACGAAGAACTCCCTGCCCTTCCCACCTTCCTTCGCTCCTCCCAGATCGACCCGGAAACTCAAGAACGCCTCCGCCGTCAACACAACTCTGCCCTCCGCGGCAGTCTCTCCCCAAAGAAGAACGGCAAGAAGCAAACGGCTATGGCGTCGCTGATGCAATTTTCACATCTGGATGCTGTGAAGTTGAGAAGTGAGTTGAAAGAAGGTGGCAATGAGGTTGATGGAGAGGAAGAGGATGGGATCATAAGGGTCAGAGAAAGGGCGGAGGATGCGATTGCGGATGTGGTATTGAGGGGATTGGTATGTGAGGAAAGTTCGAGGATTGATTTTGTGTTTGCCAAGACCAGTGGTTGATTGGTATGGAGAAAAGGGGGACATGGGTGTGGATTACTGTAGGGACTCGAGGAGATGGATTGCTCCTTGTTATGATGAGCATCGCTGAGGAGTTTCGGGAAGGCATCATAGCTCGTTACGTTTGCATTTCAAGGAGTCGTGGCTTGGGAGAATATTTGCTAGACTAGACATTCTGCCTTTTGTACTGCATAGCATGGCATGGCATAGCTGAGTAGCTTCATCCAAAAGCAAGAAGAGATGCTTTTTGAACAGAAAATGGAAATTTGTACAAATCATACACTGATACAACATAGTACTCTCATCTAGTATATCTTCAATCTTACAAATCAAGCATCAGACTTGACCTGTTCGTCGCCGACCCACCCAATAGCCTGACCGACTTGCACATACTGCCCAGGCTTAATATTCCACCTCCACCCACCCCTTCTATCCTCTTCGGTGCCGCTAGCTTCTCCCCATCCCTCGTCGAAACTGGGTCTTCTGCCCTTCGGTGCTTCAAACACAAGCACGATCGTCGAACCTAATTGGAAACCACCCATTTCCTCACCTCTTTTCAGTGGTTGACCGTGCAGAAGCGCAGAAGCACCATTATATGTGGCTTCAGCGAAACCAGAGTAAGGTTGATTATTCTCCGCTGCAGCGGCTGCAGCTCTATCGGCCGCTGTATCCGTAGTGAGGGAATTGGTGCGGAGTTCCTTGTCGAAGTTTATTTTGATGCTGCCGACGTTTGTCGCGCCGACTGGGGTGTAAGAAAAGAATCCGTAGCGCCATCTTCCCAGCAATACGACACGTTCGTTCAAGGTGAAGAGGCCGGGAAGCGTGCGTTGGAGGTATGGCGATACGGAGAATAGTTCGCCGGCGAAGTGGCGGCGGGATTCGACGACCCAGGAGCAGGGGGAGTGGAAGCGGTGGTAGTCGCCGGGGGCGAGGTAGATTACTGCGTAGTAGAGGGCTGTGGGGCGAGCGGAGGTGGATACGGGTTGCCACCAGGAGTCTGGTGTGCCACCGTCACCCAAGGCCAAAGAGTCGCGGACTTCTTGTTCGGAGCTGGCGCGGGCGGGTGTGGATTGATCTTCCGTTGCCGTCTTTGGGGTGTCCTTGCTCTCCGGTCCGGAGAAGAGGTTGGGCAGTGTGTACGAGATACCATTGACTTGTGCAAATTCCTCATCTGCGCGAATGATTTCTTGGTCGGCGGACTTGCTGCGGTCGGCGCTGGGTTTGGGGTTCGGAGTGGCACGGGTGGGCTTTTGAGAACCGAGGAGAGCATCGAGGGAGTAGGTTACGCCTTTCACTTGTTCGACTTCGCCGTTATCGATGGTGCCGAATTGAATGACTTTGCCGTCTGCGGGACTGAGGAGAGCATTGGGGTTGGGGTCTAGAGGACGAGCGCCAGGCTTCAATGTACGGTAGAAGAAGGAAGCCAGGTTGGGGAAGACGTGGAGGTCGGGTTCGTTGATCTCGTCAAAGTTGACACCGAAGATCCAGCCGTAGAGCTTGAAGCCTGGGACGCGGAGATAGTAGGGGATTTCGAGTTCGTTGAAGCGACCCCAGATACGCGACATGGCCTTGAGAGGGAGGGTCGACATGATCTGGACCTGCCAGGGACCCGAGGGTCTTATGCGCTGTCTCTTGGGAGCCTTTCCTCCATCTTCTTGTTCTTGTTGCTGGCGAGCCTTCTCCTCCTCATTATGGCGAGCTTGTGTACGGTAGAATTGGAAGCCACCCAAGAAGGCGATACCGAGACCAATGGGGATGGGCTTCCAGACGACTTTCGTATCGCGAAGGGCAGTTCGGAGGCGCGTGCCAAACGGAGCGTTTGAGGGGCGAGATGAGGAAAATGGTCGCGAGGGTGCATATCTCAATCGTTGTGAGGCTCTGAGCAAGGGCGCGTGAGCATCGCCCAAGGCTCTATGCCGTAGTATCTGAGTCGACGCCATGTTGGACGACTGTACAGAAAGTACGAAGTGAAAAAAGAGTGACATCAGAGTTGCGAAGCTGTATAGAGACCCCGGATTTCCTTCCTTCCTGAATCGATACGCCTCGGTAGGGCTGACAGGCCAGCTTGACCATTTGTTATTCAACTAGAGTAACTTCGACTCTTTCACATGCTTGCAGTCGACCCCAAGTCAACCATTCTTTAGCATCGTCAGTCACTGGTGTCGCACACCTCGACAGCAACATGGCACAATCAACGCGTACATTGTCGCTCC
>ERZ794946.634-NODE-634-length-13349-cov-3.284715_pt1 | contig 13349 bp, 8 predicted proteins | sample MGYA00433072_ERZ794946 | MGnify/ENA primary metagenome ERZ794946 (study PRJEB30137, sample SAMN04331413) | food metagenome | isolation source: Y3 must sample point D1 replicate A | place: Australia: South Australia | collected 2014 ...
TTGGAAAGCCGCATCCTTCATGGCTGCTCTTTCGGTACGCCAGCCATGTGCACTGACAGCTTTTCGATACTTCTTGTTCACACATGATGGTAAGAGGACATTCGCAGTGACAAGAGCTTCTGCATCTGTTCGACAGTCAAATACTGGTCGATGGTCGACATAGCTGGTGGTTTGAAGCGTAGCGCAGAAATGGTAGAGATGCGACTTTGCATTGTCGAGAGTGAGGAGAGCGCCTGTGCTGGGTACTTCATATTTTCTGCCATCCGCTTCGTGAACTTGCTCAAGTTGTGCTGCCAGCTGAGCATTCCTGTATTCGTCTTCATATGCTGCTTTCATACGGTCTTCGAGTTGATTCCACTTGGCAGGTTCGCCCTTGATGTCATCGTCCGCCAGCAGGATGATGTATTTTGAGTCCTTCTTTCTTGCTCTACCGCGTCTTTGAACGAAAGACACGAGGTTGAGAGGAGCGTCAAAGCATATGACTGTTTGGCAAGAAGATATGTCAATACCTTCTTCGAGCACGCTTGTCGCAATGATCAGGTTCTTCTTTCCTATCCGAAAGTCGTCCAGAGTCTGCTGCTGTGCTTTCAAGTCGTTGATGTCACCGATGGTTGACTTCTTTTTGGATGAGTTCGAGCCTCCAACAAATGTGCCGATGTTGAACAACTGTGACATCTCTGGTAAGGAGGTCAGATATTCTGCCAAAGCTGCAACAACAGCCCTTTGCTCAACAAAGATAATTCCAGTAAATGAAGGACCAGATTCTTTTCTCAGTATTTCCAGAAGCACCTGAAGTTTTGGACTTGCAGTCGAGTCCGAGATGGCAGAGTCCACACGTAGACCACTGACAATCTGTGCAAGATGGCCTTTTTCCTTGTCCGAAAGTTCCGGCATCCACGAAGCATTGTTTTGTTGGATACCTGCGAGGAACTTGTCACGGCAAGCTTGGATGTATGTCTCCGATGCTGATAGGCTGATGTCTCTGGCGATGACTTCTGCACGCGTTCTCAGCGCTCTAAGCTGATCTGTGCAATAAGTCTTGCGCGACATAAGTATCTCGTTGACACTAGTTTTCATGTCCGGACCTCCAGTTTCGATGAGCTCGACAAGGTATGGATCTTCGCGTATCTTGTATTGATGGATGATTGTAGTCAGAGTTTCTCGCAAAGAGTTGGGAATGTCGGGTGCCTCCTGACTTTGGAAAGACATCTTCATGAGCTCTGGGATATGTACGTATTGCATCAATTCTGATCTGTGCAGTCTTGGTGTGATGGCGTGACTGTCCATGTTCGTCTCAAGTACTTCTAAACCTCCAGCTTTAGCGTTCATCACCGGACTAGCACTGAGACCTAGGATTCTTGGTACAGATTGCCCGGCATCTTTGGCAGGCCGATAGAACTGCTGCATGATCATGTTAGAAGCATGCTTCTTGGTGCAATGATGTGCTTCGTCGAAGACACACAGCGAAAGTCTCTTCATGGCAACGAATCCGTGGCAGAGAGCATCGTAGAGGACACCGTAAGTGCTGATGATGATTTTCATATCCTTGAGAACGCCATTCCAGACTGTTTGATCGGTCCATCTGTCGACGCCATCCTCGCTTGTGAGGAGTCTTGTTTGATATGCCGGCAAGTTTGTTTTGACTGACTTGTAATGTTGATGACAAAGGGCGACTGTGGGGGCCAGAAACCACACAAGTTTGTCTGGCTCGTCCAGTTCCAGTTCTGCTCTTGTCCTAGCAAGGGCTCTATGGCACGCGGTGGCTTTCGTCAAACCTTCTCGATAGTATCTTCGTTGTTCTTGTAAACGATGACTTACATGTGTGTTTTACCAGCTCCAGTGTTTAGCACAACGATGGTGTTCCTCTTCAGACTCTCTGCGAGCATCTCGTCTTGGTATGCACGAAGCTTGAAGATTTCATTATCGTCGTCGTCGAAAGATCTGACATTGATGGTGTCTTTCTCAGCTTCCGGTACATCGCTTAACCCATCGTCTTCGATTGTTGGCTTGAAGAAAGCATCGTCCTCAATACGCTTTGTATCGCTAACGTCCTCTGCGAGAGAGGACGTTGGCGAAAATGGTTCTGACATTGCTTCACCGTCTTGACTGACCCCTAGCTGTTGAAAGCTAGCGGTGAGTGCTTGATAAGAATACATATTCGCGAAGACACGTCACAGACCAGCTATTTACGTGCCGCAAGTCTGCAAGGTGCTGTCGCGGCAATATGAGAAAGATGAGCTTTGACCTGCGCGGAGAGAATCTGCACAACACTGTGAAATCGTGCATAATTATGCACTCTTTGTGCCTGCCATGGAAATCGTATAACCAGCTTGAAGATAAGCGGACGCTTGTGTGTAGCAGCTAATGGTGGGTATATGCAATAGATTCAATTCGTAAATTTGGTATATACAACAAAAAAAAAGACATCATAATATCAAGACAAGTCATCAACAACTTCACGTTTTTCACCAGTCACCAGCAAAGGTAACAGTCTTGAGCTTCAAGAACTCGTTGAGACCGTACTCGTGGTTGAAGCGACCCCAACCAGACTTCTTGACACCACCGTGGGGCAGACCAGCTTCGTCGTGTACAGACATCTGGTTGATGTGCACAGCGCCACTGTCGATTTGTCTAGCCAGTCTAATACCTCTTTGCAGGTCCTTGGTGAAGATGGCACCGGATAGACCGTACTCGGTGTCATTGGCGTAGTTTACAGCTTCCTCATCCGAGTCGACGGTAAGAAGTGATACTGAAGGACCGAAAGACTCGGTGTAGTAGAGGTCCATCTCCTTGGTCACATCCTGAACAACGAAGGGACGAAGACGATGTGCGTTTGTCTCCTTTGAGTTGATGTCGCCGTAGAGGAGCTTAGCGCCCTTCTCAACAGCATCCTTGACAAGCTTTTGGTTCTTCTCGACAGCAGGTTTGGCAACCAGAATGGGAGCCTCTCCAGAGTCGGGGTAGATCTTTGCGATAGCGCCCTTGAGAGCTTCTGAGAAAGGCTCAAGGATGGATTTGTGGACAATGATGCGCTCGGTAGACATGCAGATTTGGCCGGCGTGGACAAAGGCACCCAGAGCGCACTGGAAAGCGGCGTTTTCAATCTCTGCATCATCAAGGACCAGAGCAGAAGCCTTGCCACCCAGTTCCATCAGACAGGGCTTCAGGTTCTGACCAGCTTTGGCGGCAATGATGGCACCAACGGCAGTGCTGCCAGTGAAGTTGACTTTCTTGATTTCGGGAGCCTCGATGAGGTGGTTGGTGACAGCGGCGGCGTCGGTGGTGCGGTGGTAGAGAACGTTGAGGCAACCAGCGGGAAGACCGGCCTCGTGGAAGACACTTCCAATGGCCCAGAATGAGCGAGGCGAGAGCTCGCTTCCCTTAAGAATGCAGGTGTTGCCAGTGGCCAGGGCGTAGATGACGGCTCTCAGACCCAGGATGTAGGGAGCATTCCAAGGGGCAATGCCCAGAATGACACCATAAGGCTCCTTGAAGACCAGAGCTCCACCATCTTGAGTCTGAGGAATCATACCAACGATGCCACCGATGCGGCCAGCGACATCTCTGAACATCTCGACTGTTGTGGGCAGGTTGAATTGCTTTACAATGAAATCAGGGGCGCCCGTCTCTTCCATTTGGTATCCAGCCAGCTCGTCCAAGCGGCTCTCCATGATGTCTGCAGCCTTCAAGAGGATCTTGCGGATCTCTGTGCTCTTCAACTTCTTCCATGACTTCCAGGCGCGTTGGCATGAGTCTACGGCTTTTTGAGCGTCTTCGACCGAGGCAGAAGAGCAGCTCCAGAGCTTCTTCTCAGTCTTGGGTGAGTTGACATCGAAGGTGGTTTCGGTGACGACTTCCTTGCCGTCGAGCCAGAGGGGACTGTGGAGAGAGTGTTAGTCATCTTCGTCTTCCTTTCCGGCGTCTGATGGCTTAGCACTTACACTGTGTAGTCTGCCATTGTTGTATGCTTGAATTCCGAGTATGCGACGAGCGATATGAACAGAAAAGACCCCTGGATAAATTCGAGGACGCGATAGTATTATCAATCAATCAATTCCTCTCGGCGTTTAGCAGTAATGAGACAATAATCAATGAGGCGGGATGGAAGTGGGGGGTAGGGCAGACGCGACTCGTTCGGCTTGACACTCGGCATTCTCGCCATCCATGCCCACTTACCGATTGTCTCTCTTGGACATGCCGCGACGGCATCTAATGATCATACATAACAACTTCTACGCCCGGCAGATATTTCGAAGAACAAGGGAAGCATTAAACTTCAGAGGTCGTGAGGAGAACATGCAGGGACGGTCCGTGGCGGGCTAAGGATCGTCCGATTTTCCGAGAGCCTCGATATGCGCCCGTTGAGCCTTGGCTGGTGCTGTGCTTGAGTCTTCGATATTGATCATGAGACAAACACATGAGCAACACAGAACTTGAGCGACATGGATAAGGCATCAAATGATTCTCTTGAAGGGTATCGTTTCTACTATATCTACTCTTTAGAGTGATCTAGCTATTTCCAAAATGGTACCTTGGCCAGCCAAGGGCCAATTCCAAACATCTTCCCATCATCATGAAGGTCATGTAGGTATTACAGTAAGTCATCCAAACGTATCAATAGCACATCTAAGAGCGCTTGCCGAAGGCCTTGTCGAAGTTGACAAGGGTGAAGCGGTACTTGATGTCGTTCTTCTCAAGACGCTCAAGAGCAGTCTTGCAACCCTCCTCGCTGACGTCGATGGTCTCAACCCAGGACTTGATGTTCTGCTTTGAGGCGAGCTCGAACATGGCCTCCATCTCAGGACGGTTACCGATGTGAGAGGCTCCAATCGAGCAACCGTTGCCGGCGAACTGCTGGGCCATGAGGGTAGGGATGGGCTTGTCACCGAAACCGACCATGTGGAACTTACCCCAGACCTTGAGGGTGCTGAAGTAGTCGTCCAAGTTGAACTGGTCAATGGCGTCGGCGGTGTTGATGACGAAGTCGAAGGCGAACTTGTAAGGCTCGTTCCAACCCTTCTCCTTGGTGCAGATGAACTCCTTGGCACCCATCTTGAGAGCGTCCTCCTTCTTGCTGGGAGAGTGCGAGATGGCGTAGACCTCAGCACCGAGAGCCTTGGCCCAGAGGAGGGCGAAGTGACCGAGACCACCGATACCGATGATACCGACCTTCTTACCAGGGCCAGCACCGAGGCGGACCAGAGGAGAGTAGACGGTCAGACCAGCGCAGAGCATGGGAGCGGCGATCGAGGTCTCGAGGTTGTCGGGGATCTTGAAGACGAAGTAGTCGTTTGCACGGATGTGCGAGGCGTAACCACCTTGCGAGATGGTGCCATCAGGGTAGGGTGCACCGTAGGTGTCGATGGAGTTGGGGCAGTAGTTCTCCTGGTCAGCCTTGCAGTTGTCGCAGGTCAAGTCGGCACCAATCTGAGCGCCAACACCGACTGGATTGTTGTTAGCATGGTTTGTTTACAGATCGAACTATGGACTGAACGAACCTCTGTCGCCGACCTTGCAGTTTGAGACCTTGTCGCCGACCTTGACGACCTTGCCAATGACCTCGTGGCCAACGCAAAGAGGGAGGGGAGCGTCACCCCAACCTCCAGTGATGGTGTGAAGATCGGAAGCGCAGACACCACAAGCCTCAATGGCAATGTCGACATCGTGCTCCTCGAACTTCTTGAGCTTGAACTCGCCCTTCTTGAAGTCAGACCTGTGAGGCGAATGTCAGTATTGCGTTGCTGTGATTGACAAATATCCGTGTAAGTCACTCACCACTTCTTGTGGTCGTGGATCATGAAGCCCTCAGCGGTTTCCGGGTAGCCCATATTTGCGGTATTTGTGTTGGTTAAAGGTTTGAGAAAGAGGTGTAAGATAAGTTGTATGTGAGAATTGAGCAAAGAGGAGCAGCTCGAAATCCTTTTGTAGCCGGGAAAATATTGGGGCAGAGGAGCTTCCTCTCAACACAGGTGGGGGTGATCTCATACAGCAGCTACAAGCGCATTCGACGTAATTGATCAAGCCGTTTCTGTCACCGCGGAAACTATGGCTAAGATAGGAGGAGATGCTCGATTTCCAGATCGCATACTGAGCCGCATCGTAGAAGCTCTTTCTACATGACCTATCTTCTTTCCCATCTCTTCCAGCCATTGATGCTCTTGAGCAGTTCAAAATCTGTTATTCTATGTACCTACCCCAATCAACAGTCCGCTCTTGGCTCGTTCGTTATCGGAAGAATTGGAGGGGCACATTTTGCCTGATTTCCTCCACCAATGAACGATGATGTAACGGATGGATTTCTCAAAGATGTCATTCTGACTTTGTGAACAGATGCAGCCTCAAATCTTCGATCGACAGCTTCAATGAACATGCTTCACGGCCCGGCTGGGTTAATCACTGCGGCAGGAAGGCCGGTATTGCCCCAGTGAACTCCAATTCGCTACAGACCAAAGCTGACTTATTCCCACAATTCCGAGGTTGCCAAAGAACAGGCAAAAGTTGCTGGAGAGAGACTCCGATGAGGCGAAAGAGGGGCATTATTTGTGGAGTTTTGGCGGAGCACGGCCCGTCATGCGCAGCGAGCTCCTTGAACTCAGCTCCACGTGGTTGCAAACAAGACAAACTCCTTGTGAACTTGCCAGCAGCAACGACCCAAGCACAAGCAACGTGCTCAACATGAAGACCTGCTGGAGAACAGATGTCCGCTGAGGATAGCCGTCGAGTGACACTAGGCCTGCTTTCTCCTGGTGTATGTATGTAGCACGCGCTTTCTCGAAATGGAAAGCCGAGCACTACTTGCCAAGATTATCTCGACTGGCTGACAGCACGTTTTTCGACCTGCGAAGGATGGCATCCTAACCTCCCCGACTTGTTGAGGCTCAGCAGAGGCTGACCTCAGGAGGTGATTCTGGTGTTGGCGTTCGCCGCGCTCCCAAACTCTTGTCAAATTGAGTGATCCACGGACTTCGATTTCTCCGTATACCAAGAGGCTTCACCACCTTTTATCCGTCTGCGTCTCGCAAAGAAGTCCGATCGGGAGCACTCAAGAATCGCAGAACAGAGTCGAGAACTTGTCCTGTTCTTGCAGCAGCAACACAAGGGCCGCCTGCTATGGCGACCCCGGATCTGCAGAGCCGCAAGTGCGGGGGATTGAGGGGTCAACCTTGGAGAGCACCTCGCGCTATCGGATGTCCAGAGATGGGAATCCTATCTTGCGGAGATCTCTTAGAGCTAATGCCGTAGGTCAGATGAGCTGAGGTTCGCAGTCGTATATATGTCAAGGAAAATTTCTGGATGTGAGAAGCAGCATCCTCACTTTCTGCATACTCAATCTTCGACATCGGAATCCATTTTCCACCATGGCAGAAGCACTGAGAAAGGTCGACTCCGCTGTTGCATCCAGAAGCTCCAAGATTGGTACAATGAAGGCGTTGCGTATTCACGGCAAAGAAGACCTTCGATTGGAAGATATTCAGACCCCACAGTGCGGCGATGGCCAGATCATGATCAAGCCAGCTTGGTGTGGCATATGCGGCACTGGTGAGTTGGGCAAAGCTCTTCGTCGATTAAAAACTGATACTGGCAACTCAAGACCTTCACGAGTACATGGGCGGCCCGTCATTATGTCCAACAACTCCGCATCCAATAACCAATGAGACTGTACCTCTGACCATTGGACACGAATTCAGCGGCGTTATTGAAGAGCTTGGACAAGGTGTTTCGAACAAATATGCAGTCGGACAAAGGGTCGTTGTGCAGCCTATCATCTATTGTGGAGAGTGTGGATCTTGCAAGGATGGCATCCCAAACTGCTGCGACAAGAACGGATTCGTCGGCTTGTCTGGCTGGGGCGGCGGTTTGGTATGTGTCGTGTTCTCAGGCAATAACTTCTGCTGATCTTGCTAGGCCGAACACATCGTGGTCCCGGAGTATTGCGTGGTACCCGTGCCTGACAACGTATCGTTAGAGCTTGCGGCCCTAGTAGAGCCATTAGCAGTCGCATGGCATGCGGTCAATATGTCTCCTGTGAAGGAATTCAAGAAAGGACAATTTGCCCTGATCCTTGGTGGAGGACCGATCGGTCTTTCTGTCATCCAAGCACTCAAAGCTCATGGCGATGGTACCATCATTGTTTCAGAGGTCTCGACGAAGCGCAAAGCTTTTGCGGAGGACTTTGGTGCTGACTACATTCTGGATCCAACAAAAGACGACATCCCAGAACGATGCAAGGAGATTTGTGGTGGTATTCGCGGCGTCGACTGCGTTTTTGATGCGGCGGGTGTCCAAGCTGGCCTTGATGCTGCAGTCCTTGCGATGAGGGCCCGCGGCACACTCGTCAACATTGCAATCTGGTAAGTGGAGCCGAAGTTGTAGGTATCACGAATCGTGCGCAAATTCGTGGTGAACCCATTTATACTCGACGAAGCTCATATTGATCAAATTTCAGGGAGAAAGACGCAAGAATCATTCCTAATCAATTCGTTTTCCGCGAGAAAACTTACAAGGTTGGTGCGACTTCATGGACATGTCGTTGCTTTGACTGACTCGTTGGCAGGGCGTAGCTACGTATGTCCTCGGAGATTTTGACGAAGTTCTCCAAGCAATCAGCTCTGGCAGAATGAAGCCAGAAAAGATGATCACGAAAAAGGTCGAGCTCAAAGACGTGATTGAGGAAGGTTTCTTGACCTTGTTGGCAGACAAGGACAACCACGTCAAGGTTTTGATCAAGTCAAATAATATCGAGTAAGCGGTTCAGGAGCTGGCGAACTTCTTGATTATTGACTCGATCGCGATGGCTCGGCCGAGAAATAGAGGTGAACGCGGTCATTGACCTTTGGCTTGAAGTGCAGGAAACCGGCTCTGTACATGTAGTCATGAGGCTCTGAGAATTTTGGTAATGTGCATACCGTCGTCACAGTCTGTGACGAGTTTCCCGTCAAGGAGACGTCACGTTTTTTCGACTAGGTCGATTTTGAGTCTCATACGCGTCGTGTTGGAAGTGCGTGCGTGGAGATCTGGGCCTATTTGGATCGACGGATGTGCTCGGATGATCCGCGGTCCAGAAAAGCAATATCATGGGGTATGACCAGTAGCCGAGGACCGATCCAAGGGAATAACCAAACATCAAACTCAATCACAATATTGTCCATACCATTTTGTTTCCAAGGCACTGGGCGTGTTGGCCTGCCGAGAACCTTGCTCGCTCCGAGGGACCATCAAGCATCGCAAAAGCCACTGCCGCCAGTGGCTGTAAGGCTGTGAGACGCCATAAACAAGGGTTGTGGTTTTAGAATTGTTTGCATCTCACGTTCCTGCGCGACGGATGAGCTGGCAGCATCATGCAGCTGACCGAAATGAATTGATGTCAGGACAAAACGATTTGTCGACAAACATTGGTTTTGTGAGCGTCGAGTACGGAGCAAACTCCACGATATTGCTCGTAAATATGATAGCAGAATTGAACACCCCTTCAAAGTAAAATTCACATGTGCTTCCTCACTCTAGATCAAGCACTCGGCTGACTCGACGTAATGTGGCTTCCAATGCTGGAACAAGTGTCGAACGAGAGAAACCTTTTCCTTGAATCTCACAAACTATCCAATGCCATCTGCCAGCGCAAACTCTCACGCACACAACATTGACGGACATGCGGACTTGCGAAAGTTCAGATGTAAATTGCAAATGAGAGCTCAACACACACACGGCAGGGGACTTCATCGATCGTGCAGGAAGTTGGTATGGTGACGAAGGTGATTAGAAAACTGTCACGACCCCAGATTTGTTTGTGGCTGATGCTGTGGCATCCCGTCCCAATGTTCTGGATCAAATGGCTGTGCTCAAGCATCCCTGTCGTGGATCATCCTTCGCCCTTTCGATGTCAGTTTCGCAACACACTGGTTCCTCTTCACGTAGAGAATAAACCACCATCGTCTTTCAGAACAATGTCAACCGTTGAATAGATTCCCTGTTTATTTGTGAATGACACTCAAAAGGCACGCGGAGAATAATTATGAAGTAATTTCCATGATTTCCAGGGTCCTCTGCCGCTCGACCTAAACTTTATTGGCAGCCACAATCGTCCCTGCGATGACGCTTCAGCCCAGAGTGACGTCTTTTTTCTCGACATTCGCAACGTCCGACTGCAGTTGTGTCACGCAACTGCAAGTTTTGGGCCGAATCGTCACTCACGAGGGAAGCACATATTAAGAGCTTCCTTCCCTCGCTGTTTGACAAGATCATCATCAAGCGACTCACTCTCACAACCACCAACAACTTCTATACCAACAACCCTCCTCTCTTCCTGAGGATTACCCCTTCCCAACCTTCTCTATCAAGTTGATCTTTTAATCATCATGGGTATCTTCAAGGGAGGCGCTCTTCGTCTGTTGCAGACTGCACTTTATGCACTCACTTTCTGCTGTGCCGCCATCATTCTCGGTATCTTCAGTTACTTCCTTGCCATTCTCGCGGATAACAACCTCGACATTCCTACCAGATGGAAGGCCGTTGAGGGTATCTCTGGTGTTGCAGTCCTGTACACTCTCGCTACCACTCTTCTCACCTGCTGCCTGGCTGGTATTGCTTTCCTTTCCATCCTCGGCCTGATCCTCGACCTTCTTTGCATGGGTGGCTTCATCGCCATTGCTGTCTTGACCCGCCGTGGTGCCAACAGCTGCAGTGGCTATGTCAGAACTCCTCTTGGTAACGGACCTTCCAACGGCCGTGCTACCTACAACGAGGGCAACATCACCTACTCCCCCAACCTTGGTACTGCTTGCAAGCTCAACACTGCTGTCTTCGCTGTTTCCATCATCGGAGCTCTTCTGTTCTTGATCACCGCCCTCATGCAGCTCGCTCTCATGCGTCACCACAAGAAGGAGAAGAGATTCGGACCCGGCCCTGACAACGACTACACTTCCGGCACCACCAAGAAGCGCGGTCTTTTCGCTAAGAAGAACAACACTGCCCCTACTTACGACCACGCCGAGAAGGGTGTTGCTCCCATTGCTGCCGTCCCTGCCACCACCCGCACCGTTCGTCCTTCTCACGATACCGCTTACTCTGGTAACACTGCTGTCGGTGCCAACCCCACTGTCATCCAAAAGGTGGGCCTTACTCACGATGGTCACGCTCCTCACGTCGGTTACAACCCTCACGAGCGTACTACCGGTACTACCATGCCCCACTCCTACGACAATGAGCGCAGCACTGGCACTATCCCTGCCAGCAACACCGCTATCCCTGCCGGTGCCATCCCCAGCGTCCACGGTGGCTACTACACTACCCCCACCACCAACGCTCGCGACTTCTAAGCTACTCAAGGGTTGCTCACCACCTACTCCCCTGTACCATTAACTTGATACCCTACAAACCTCCCACCGGCTTGTAGCTGAATGTCTCTGTCTTAATGTTAATCTCGGCGGGCTTCAGCTAGGAGCGGTGGCTGTACTTTTATCATGAAGCGATGACTTGTTTTTAATGTTTTTCTTTTGTCTCTCATGCTCTGGTTGGAAAGGGGTTCTCCTCCTGAGTGTTTACACAATATCAGATATCCTCTAATACCTCCTAATCAAAATACTTCAAACAATACTTGTCCTGCCTTATTCCATGTGACATCGTAGTTCATGATCATTACTGCCTCAAAATGCTGTTCACGTCTTTGTACTTGTCGCTCTCTTGAACCTTCTGAATGCAATCTACGTCACGTCTAACCGACCCTGCTATCAACCATATTTATCACAAATGTCTTGATGCTGTGATCAACAATGATTGTTAAGAACACATGCATAACTCATATGTGATATTAAAGAAATATCATGTCAGGTTTTAACGTTGACCAACATGTACCGTTCTCTCTGTCACTTTCCAGAATTCGCGTTTCCAAAACCATATTTTGAACCTTACTCCACAACAGCAACAGTTAACCATACAAGGGCCATGTTTTGTGGAGTAGAGAAATGCAAGAAAGGTATGAACTAAGCATTAGGACTGCAGAAATAGCATTGGGCGAGAAAAAGTGGAATTAAGTCTCCGGAATATTGTCAGGGGTATCACCCTGCTCCGAAGCATACTACCCAAAGAGGAAAACGCATCAGACAGCATGTATATCACAAGTGTTCAAAGGAGGAATAGAAGAGAATGTGATGGTCTGGTTTATTATGGGCTAGCAGAGATGATGCATGTATGGAGCATTGAGCGAAGTGTGTATCCTCGGTCTCTCCTGGGAATGGATGCTATTGAGGGCTGGACATCAAAAGGAAGGGAGAGCTTGAATTTTGTTTCGTCGGAGTCGTTCATGCGCGAGTGTTTCATCTCTCAGACTCTTTCATTGGATTCGGTGGAATTGTTATTAGGTAGTGATGTTGTCATGCTTGCTGACAGGGAAGCGTTCGTACAGCTCGGGTGACTTTGGCGGGACTGTTGGCTTTCCGGACTTGGTTGATGACTGGAAGCTGTTAGCATGACTTCAGAATAGTACAATCGGTCTTATTGAAAATTACTCACTTTGTCTGACCCGCTGGTAGAGATGCTTTCAATGTCATCTTCGGTCCAGTCGCTCTGTGCATCCACCCCGTCCACGATATCCCACTCGCTCTCAGTCTCCGAGGTGTTTTTGGGAACGACATAGCCATGGTGTGGGAATGGCATTTCCTTGTCTGCATACTTTCCATCGAAGGAGAGCCACAAGTCCAACTCACAGGCGCGCTCAATCCAGCTCTGGTGGTGTTCATCCAACTTCCAGGTCTTCTGGGCCTTGTCGATGGTCTCCTGCGCTATGGACTCATCGCCTAAGACATTGGCCACGATACGCAGTACTCTTAGACGAAGGTACTCGGGAAATTCTGCATTGCTTAGGAGGGATTCTGCGGTATGACTGATGGTGTAGGTCACTGGGTTGAGTGGCTCATCCTCGAATTGATTGATGTTGGTAGAACATAGCTCCAGAAGTGCGTCGTAAGAGGCACGGAAGAATTTGTCCAAAGCTGTCTTCTCGTTATCCATGAATGACGGCTTGGTGGCTTGTGCGATAAGTGGATAGGATGGGATGAGACGCGATACGACGTGATTATGTGTGAAAATTGGAAAACGATTGATGAAAGTTCGGCGAATTTGCGAGTTGGTAAGTGAAAGTGGACGTGAAGTGAAAGTACAACACTTCAAAGGACTAAGAGTGCCATGAGCAAATCCCAACCTACAAAGATATATCTCAATGTCAACTGTCGGCGAATGCAAATCTCAAAGGGACGATTTGGATGGCGAGGCCTAATGATCTGATGCCGAGATATTCTTTCTTAGAAGTCATGTAATACTCAGACATCGCCGTCTCAACTGTGTTTGGTGTTTCAGGC
>ERZ794946.636-NODE-636-length-13338-cov-4.875405_pt1 | contig 13338 bp, 7 predicted proteins | sample MGYA00433072_ERZ794946 | MGnify/ENA primary metagenome ERZ794946 (study PRJEB30137, sample SAMN04331413) | food metagenome | isolation source: Y3 must sample point D1 replicate A | place: Australia: South Australia | collected 2014 ...
GGTTGCCATGCAAAGAAAGGGGTGAAAATGGTGCTGTGCAATGCAGTTACAGTGTGGGTGAACAAGCAGAAGCATGACATAGGTGTGTATCAAGTCAAGACGACTATCATTTCCAATACGAGATCCCAAAGTATACACACAATAGGCATCACTGAGACTGCATAGATAGCTTGTGCTATCTAGACATGTTATGAAGGAACCCCTCATGTTACGTCTGCGGGTTGGAGGCTGAGAGACAGGATAGCATCCGACCGTTGAGCCGGCCGTAGGGTGTGATAACAATAGATGAGGATTGCGACAATGAGAAACAGTGTCTGATGTCAATATATTGAGCGAAGATATTGTCTCAAAACACCACAGACAGTTCTGCATTGTTGAAAGCTCCTATTTTCCTTGTCTTCAGGCAGCTGCGAAGGAGATTGAAAGTGCTTTTTTCTTCGGATGCGATCTCGAGCCAAAGCGTTCCCGGACAACGAAGGACGCTAGGGTTGCGCGTGCATGTTGCAGTAAACATCGCACACAACAACTGCGACCTGATCCCATCCCCCTCACACCCAGCGACAACCAACGACGACGACGACCACCACGACGACACCCGAGACAGTGCCGCGACTCCTGTCATAGCATTCTTACACCGCCATTAACCACACCGACACCCTGACTGCTGCCCCGCCCCTCGACCAATCCTGTTGCGCAAAGTCTGGACTTATCGCAAGCACCACCCTTCAATCCCGGAGTCCTGGAAATGTCATCTTGATCTGCTCCCACCATAAGCGCCAACAACATGAGCAACCCGCCGTCTTCGCCTTTCCGCCACGGCACCACTGTCGAGCAAGAACTCGCCTACTACAAGGCACAATACGAACAACTGGAAGTCGAGTTACAGGAGTTTCAACAATCTAGCAGAGAGCTTGAGGCCGAGCTCGAGAAGGATGTTGAGGCTTCAGAGAAGAGAGAGAGGAAGTTGAAAGAACGGGTCGAGAGTCTAGGCTTCGAGGTCGAAGAATGGAAGGTGCGAATGCTGCCCTTGAGCCCTCCTCGCATGCACTTGCTGACTGCATGGTACAGACCAAGTACAAACAATCAAAGGCCGAGGCGAACTCGGCGCAAACCCAACTACAGAAAGAAATCACCACCATGCGCGAGACCAACCGGACGCTACAACTGAAACTCAGGGACATTGAAGTGGACAACGACGACTACGAGCGCCAGGCGCGCAACACAACATCATCACTGGAAGAGCTTGAATCAAAGTACAATGTCGCAATCGAACGAGGTGTCATCATGGAGGAGGAGATGCGCGCTGGCGAACAAGAACGAGAAGACTTGCGCATCCAGACACAACGACTTAGGGACGAGCTGTCCGACCTTCGCATTGAGGCCGACATCACTCGCGAGAAATTGCGTCTCTCCGAGTCAGGCTCTCGTCGCTACCGCGACCTCACCCCTGTACGACGCCCGTCTGCACTGCACGCCCGATCGCCCACTTCATCACGCACTGCTGCTTCGTCGCCCACCGTTTCTACTCCGCCACCTGTCAGGTCAGAGGTATCCACACTCTCAGACACTCCTACGCCACCATCTCCGCCCTTGTCAGACGCATCTGGAAACCCAATGTCCAAGATGCTCCCTCCACCGAAGAAGAACCCACTCGTGTCGGATTCGACTCTGACTCCTCGCGCCACTCTCAACGTCAACACACTCAGACCTGCACGCCACTCAAGAGGCCCATCCTTCGCGACTGCCACAACTCCTTCCGGGAAAAGACGCACTACTCTACAATCACGACCTAGTGTTGGATCTGAAGGCGTGCCAAGATCAAGTTCGTTGTATCAGATTAAGGGCTTGATTGGCAGAATGCAAAAAATAGAAGAAAGGGTACACTCCGTGCGCTCAAAACTGCCACCTTCAAATGCGAATACTCCGAGAGCAGCAACCACACCAAAAGGATCACCACGCATTGGTGCGCTTGCAGGCGGCTCGTTCATGCCAAACAGCGTTACTGTTAGAAACAGGAACAATCGCACGAGCAACAGCACAAGCTCATCTACAAGGCAAGAAGACAACGGCCTGCCACCGCCTACGCCGAGGTCCACAAGCACAAGTATACACGTTAAGCACCTGTCTTTCGGTGGTCAGCGACCACATCCTCTAGAACGGTCAAGCACATCGACATCTACAGTAACCAGAGAAACTAGCCGCCCGGCTAGCCGAGCCAACAACGTAGGAGAGACAGGTTCGTTTGCTCGGCCACCTTCACGCTCAGGCACTACACCATATGGACACTCACAGACAACGACCCTCCCTTCACGACCTCGCACTTCGATGGGAGGAACATTCGCATCATCCCAGCGCACTCGCGCGCATCGTCAATCCAACAGCATGTCTGAAGCGAGAGAACCCGAAGAAGTAGTTACACCATCGATTAAAAGGACAGTAACAACAATTGGCGGGAGCGGCATCCCGACACCAGGTCTGAAACGGCAAAGTGGAGGAGGCTTCGGCAACAGCGTTTCTGGGCGCCGGTCAAGCCTCGCACCAAGTCATCAATCGCAACAGTCCTATGATGGTGCGTCAGACAAATCGTCTCGCAAGCTGAGTGACCTGGGAGAGACATTCTAGTCATGATTACGAAGTTGGGTTTTTAATGTTGCACTCACGGTGTTGCTGGTGTCAGAGAGGCTCTTATTGCTGTACATTTTCGCATACTCATACTGTCGATACAGTTCCATTCCGAATTAGAAACTTGCATGAATTAATGCGCCTATCCACGCTGTCTATCAGTTAGTGGTGGGAAATTCTCCGAAACATGCGATCCCGAGCTATCGTTTACCGTCGAAAGTGAGTTGTAATCATCGAGTTAAACCTCCGAAGCCTGCCAAGAACAATGGTTGGTAGTACAGCATTTCTCTACCAGCTCAGCGAGCCACGGTATTTGAGTACCGCAGATGGTCATGTCGATCGAGGAAGAGCAGCCTCTCAGTATCATAGAAACGAGTCTGGACGGGAATTGAAGATGGCAAATGGCTCGTTCTCAAGCGAGACAAGAGACTGGACACTTGATGGAATGTTCGGCTCTCCACGAGAGAGTCTCGGACCCCGATGGGCGTCGGTCGGGAAAGGGAAACAGATCAAGCCAAAATTCTCCGTACCTGCGGTAAATTGGTGCTAAATTTAATGACCCGCACACTACTAGGGCGCTACTGTGAGCTTGTAGTCGGGGCTTATGTGAACATGCTACTATCAAATCTGAAGCAAAGAATGTCTGAATCGTCGAGGTGGAACGAAGGAGGGGTGGGATGTTTGAAAGCTGCGAAAGCTGTGATCGCCAAAGATAACAGACCAAGCTTTACGTGCCTTTTCCATTGGGATGCAGGTTATCTGCGCTGGGCCGTTGAATTCTTGATAGGTCGGAGGAGGATCAATATCGTTGTCCCCAGGCATGCAGTCCGAGAGCTCAACACATGCATCAACTGCGTGTCATCAACGAATACTCGTAGCTCTTCCAGTGCGGGCGGCCCCGTACTCTTGTGCTGCCGGGAGCAAGCATGGAGCTCCGGACAAAGGTGCTGGCTAGCGCTTGTTGGCACAGCTCAACTGGGCCCCCCTCGTCCCGAAGGCATAGATAGTAAGGGTATCACACCATGTACAAGTAGAGAGGCACTCGCTCTGTCTCAGCAGACCGACCTTTGAAGCTCCCTTCCCTTCTCCGTCCATCCGTCAACTTCTCGTCGCTGGTCGAACTACCGTGGGCCAATTTCCCAGCAACTTGAGACTAGCCTCTTTTCAGTTCTATGAAGGACGCATAGACTCGGACAATTGCTAATACCACGCCCCAACACTCGCTCCACGCACCAACGCCGACGAGGTATTTGAACAACAGCGGAGCCCGCTGATCGTCATTCACGCGACCTAATCCTTCCCTTTCTTTTTGCTTCTTTGTTTCTTGATACCCAAGGTCGGAGTTATTGCGAAGAACAACTGGCCTCCGTGTCCCGAGCAGCTCAGTACCGGGCCGGCATTAGCTTCTTCTTCTCCGCACTCTCGGCCCTCTTTTCAAAGTTCCACAGTTCAGATCCGTGAATGGGCCTTCCAACCACAACCATGGCGGACGCAGTGGGAGGAGCGCCAGCGGTAAATGGCAACATGAACGGACAACCAAGTTCCTACGCCTCCAAGTTCAACTTGGCTTCACACTTCATCGGCGGCAATGAGCTCAGCCAGGCTCCCCCTTCATCAGTTAAGGATTTTGTCGCCGCAAACGATGGACACACGGTCATCACCAGTGTAAGTTACAGACTGCTCCAGAGGCCTCCAATGGCCCCAATTCAAGCTCCAAAGCATGCTGACATGGCGACTGTAGGTCCTGATTGCAAACAACGGTATCGCCGCCGTCAAGGAGATCAGATCCGTCCGAAGATGGGCGTACGAGACCTTTGGCGATGAGCGTGCCATTCAATTCACCGTCATGGCCACCCCTGAGGACTTGGCTGCCAACGCTGACTACATCAGAATGGCAGACAAGTACGTCGAGGTATGTAGCACGCGAGACTCGAGGACTCGGTCGTACGGAGTGGCGGGCTGACATTGGGCTGCAGGTTCCTGGCGGTACCAACAACAACAACTACGCCAACGTCGAGCTCATCGTTGACGTTGCTGAGCGTATGGGTGTTCACGCAGTCTGGGCTGGATGGTGAGTCTCCCTGTAGCATTTTTCACACATTGAACCACAGCTGACACATTCGCAGGGGTCACGCCTCAGAGAACCCCAAGCTGCCCGAATCGCTCGCCGCATCACCGAACAAGATCGTCTTCATCGGTCCTCCTGGCTCTGCCATGAGATCGCTCGGTGACAAGATTTCCTCGACCATTGTCGCACAACACGCCGGTGTACCTTGTATTCCGTGGTCAGGAGAGGGAGTTGACCAGGTCGAGGTCGACGCAAACAACATCGTCACCGTTAGAGACGACATCTACGACAAAGGTTGCGTACACTCCGCCGAGGAGGGTCTTGTGGCTGCAAAGAAGATTGGCTTCCCCGTCATGGTCAAGGCCTCCGAGGGTGGTGGTGGTAAGGGTATCCGCAAAGTCGACAACGAGGAGGAATTCCCTGCCATGTACAAGGCTGCTGCCAGCGAAATTCCTGGCTCGCCCATCTTCATCATGAAGCTTGCCGGCAATGCCAGACATTTGGAGGTCCAATTGTTGGCTGATCAGTACGGCAACAACATTTCGCTGTTCGGTCGTGACTGTTCGGTACAGCGCAGACATCAGAAGATTATTGAGGAGGCTCCCGTCACCATTGCCAGCTCAAAGACCTTCCAGCAGATGGAAAAGGCTGCCGTCTCTCTGGGTCGTCTGGTCGGTTACGTGTCAGCAGGTACTGTCGAGTACCTGTACTCTCACTCAGACGACAAGTTCTACTTCCTCGAGTTGAACCCTCGTCTTCAGGTCGAGCATCCCACCACCGAGATGGTTTCGGGTGTCAACCTTCCCGCTGCCCAGCTCCAGATCGCTATGGGTCTTCCCCTGCACCGTGTTCGCGACATTCGTCTCCTTTACGGTGTCGACCCCCACACCTCGACCGAGATCGACTTCGACTTCTCCAAGGAGGGCAGCACCCTCAACCAGCGCAGACCTCAACCCAAGGGCCACACCACTGCCTGTCGCATCACCTCTGAAGATCCCGGTGAGGGCTTCAAGCCTTCCAGCGGTACCATGCACGAGCTGAACTTCAGATCAAGTGCTAACGTCTGGGGTTACTTCTCGGTCGGTGCTGCTTCGTCGATTCACAGCTTCTCTGACTCCCAGTTTGGTCACATCTTCGCCTATGGTGAGAACAGACAAGCCTCGCGTAAGCAGATGGTTGTCGCACTCAAGGAATTGAGCATTCGTGGTGATTTCAGAACCACTGTCGAATACCTCATCAAGTTGCTTGAGACTCCTGCTTTCGAGGACAACACCATCACCACCGGCTGGCTCGACGAGCTGATCTCCAAGAAGCTCACCGCTGAGCGTCCTGACCCTATCTTGGCAGTCATCTGCGGTGCTGTCACCAAGGCTCACATCGCTAGCGATATCTGCACAACCGAGTACCGCGTCAGCTTGGAGAAGGGTCAAGTCCCCTCCAAGGACGTTCTCAAGACCGTGTTCCCCATCGACTTCATCTACGAGGGCTCGCGCTACAAGTTCACTGCCACTCGCTCTGGCCTTGACAGCTACACACTCTTCATCAACGGCTCGAGATGTTCCGTCGGTGTCAGACCCCTTTCCGATGGTGGTCTGCTTGTCCTTCTCAGCGGACGCAGTCACAACATTTACTGGAAGGAGGAAGTCGGTGCCACTCGTCTCAGTGTCGATGGTAAGACTTGCCTGCTTGAGCAAGAGAACGACCCTACCCAGCTCAGAACTCCCTCGCCCGGTAAGCTCGTCAAGTTCACCATCCAAAATGGTGAACACGTCAAGAAGGGTCAGGCCTTCGCCGAGGTCGAAGTCATGAAGATGTACATGCCTTTGATCGCCCAGGAGGATGGTATTGTCAACCTCATTAAGCAGCCCGGTGCCACCCTCGAGGCTGGTGATATTCTCGGTATACTCGCTCTCGACGACCCTTCCAAGGTCAAGTCGGCTCAGCCTTTCCTCGGCCAGCTTCCTGAGCTTGGTCCTCCTCAGGTTCTGGGTAACAAGGCTCCTCAGCGCTTCGCGTTCCTTCACAACATCCTTCAAAGCATCATGCAAGGTTTCGACAACTCCGTCATCATGCAAGATACCTTGAGGGAGCTCGTTGAGGTTCTCCGCAACCCTGAGCTGCCTTACGGCGAGTGGAACGCCCAGGCATCTGCCCTCCACTCTCGCATGCCTCAGAAGCTTGATGCTCAGTTGGAACAGATCGTTGAGCGTGCTCACAGCCGTGGCTCTGAGTTCCCTAGCAAGCAGCTCCAGAAGACTTTTGTTCGCTTCCTCGAAGAGAACGTCGCCCCTAGCGATGTTGACACCCTTCGCCAAGGATTGGGCCCCATCCTTGAGGTCATGACCAAGTTCAACGATGGCCTGAAGGGTCACGAATTCAGCGTCATGGCTTCTCTCTTCCAGCAGTACTACGATGTCGAGCACCTCTTCGCTGCCAGACAGAACCGCGATGAGGAGGTCATTCTTACTCTCAGAGACCAGAACAAGGACAGCTTGATCAAGGTCGTCCACACCGCTTTGTCGCACACCCGTGTCAGCTCGAAGAACAACCTTATCATTGCCATCCTCGACTACTACCGCCCCAACAAGCCTGGTGCCGGTAGCGTTGCTAAGTACTTGCGTCCTTCGCTGCGCCAGCTTGCCGAGCTTGAGTCTAGACAAACCGCTAAGGTTTCATTGAAGGCTCGTGAGTTGCTCATCCAGTGCGCCATGCCCTCGCTAGAGGAGCGTACCTCTCAGATGGAGCACATTCTCCGCTCCTCTGTTCTGGAGTCTCGCTACGGCGAGGCTGGTTGGGACCACCGTGAGCCCAGTTTCGAGATCATCAAGGAAGTCGTCGACTCAAAGTACACCGTCTTCGATGTGCTTTCTCAATTCTTTGTCCACCCTGACCCTTGGGTCTCGTTGGCTGCTCTCGAGGTCTACACTCGCCGCGCTTACCGTGCTTACCAACTCAAGACTATTGAGTACGTTACTGAGAACGACACTCCTTATGTCCTCACCTGGGACTTCTCCCTCCGCAAGGTTGGCCAGTCTGAGTTTGGTCTTCCCATCGAGTCATCACACCCCTCTACCCCCGGCACTCCTGCTGGACCCGAGGGCTTCAGCCGTGTTCACTCCATCAGTGACATGAGCTACCTCAACGCTCGCACCAAGGATGAGCCTACCCGTAAGGGTGCAGTCATTCCTGTCCAGTACATTGATGAGATCGAGGAGTACCTGACCAAGGCACTCGAGGTCTTCCCTCTTGCTGGCAGTCATGGTGGTAAGCAGCGTGGCTCGAGCGCCGGTTTCATGGCCGACCTTTCTAGACAACGCAAGCCCGCCGCACCCAAGATTGACTCCACTGACGAGCTGACCGCTGTCTGCAACGTCGCCGTCAAGGATGCAGAGTCTCTCGACGACCCCGAGATCCTTGCCCGTCTTGTTCCCATCGTGAACGAGTACAAGGAGGAGCTTCTCGCACGCCGTGTCCGTCGTTTGACATTCATCTGTGGTCACAAGGATGGTACCTACCCCGGCTACTACACTTTCCGTGGTCCCGCATACGAGGAAGACTCTAGCATTCGTCATATTGAGCCTGCCCTTGCCTTCCAGCTCGAGCTCGGACGTTTGTCCAAGTTCAACATCAAGCCTGTCTTCACCGAGAACCGCAACATCCACATCTACGAGGCCATTGGCAAGGGCGTCGACAACGACAAGCGTTACTTCACCCGCGCTGTCGTCCGTCCCGGTCGTGTTCGCGACGACATCTCCACTGTCGAGTACATGATCTCCGAGGCTGACAGATTGATGACTGACATTCTCGATGCCCTCGAGATCATTGGCAACAACAACTCTGACTTGAACCATATCTTCATCAACTTCTCCCCCGTCTTCCCCCTGCAGCCTAGTGAGGTTGAGGAGGCTCTTGCCGGGTTCCTTGACAGATTCGGTCGCCGTGCATGGCGCCTCCGCGTTACTGGCGTTGAGGTCCGCATCATCTGCACTGACCCTACCACTGGCGAGCCCTACCCTCTGCGTGTTCTGATCAACAACACCTCTGGTTACATTATCCAGGTTGAGCTTTACGCCGAGCGCAAATCTGAGAAGGGCAATGACTGGTACTTCCAGAGCATTGGTGGCAGCACCAAGATTGGCTCAATGCACTTGCGTCCTGTGTCGACTCCCTATACCACCAAGGGCGCTCTTCAGCCCAAGCGTTACAAGGCTCACATCATGGGTACGCAATACGTGTACGACTTCCCCGAGCTGTTCAGACAAGCCATTGAGAACAGCTGGAACTTGGTCACCGCTGCTCACCCTAACCTCAAGGACAAGCAGCCTGTCTCAGGCGAGTGTATAGAATACAACGAGCTTGTTCTTGACGATACCGACAACCTGGCCGAGGTCAACCGCGACCCTGGTACCAACTCCATCGGTATGGTTGCATGGCTCATCACCGCCAAGACCCCTGAGTACCCTCGCGGCAGACGTTTCATCATCATTGCCAACGACATCACCTTCAAGATCGGTTCATTCGGTCCCGCTGAAGATAGGTTCTTCCACAAGTGTACCGAACTTGCCAGAAAGCTTGGTATCCCCAGAATCTACCTGTCTGCCAACTCTGGTGCTCGTATCGGTATGGCTGAGGAGCTCATTCCCCACTTCTCCGTCGCTTGGAAGGATGCATCCAGACCTGAGGCTGGTTTCGAATACCTCTACCTGACTCCTGAGAAGAAGGCTCGTTTCGAGGATGGTGAACTCAAGCATGTCATCACCAAGGAGACCAACGTCAACGGTGAGATCAGACATGTCATCACCACCATTGTCGGTGCTGAGGACGGTCTCGGTGTCGAGTGTCTGAAGGGTTCTGGTCTCATCGCTGGTGAGACTTCAAGAGCATACGAGGACATCTTCACCATCACCCTTGTTACTTGCCGTTCCGTCGGTATCGGTGCTTACCTTGTTCGTCTTGGTCAGCGTGCCATCCAGATTGAGGGTCAGCCCATCATTCTCACCGGTGCTCCTGCCATCAACAAGCTCTTGGGTCGTGAGGTCTACACCTCCAACTTGCAGCTTGGTGGTACCCAGATCATGTACAAGAACGGTGTCTCTCACATGACTGCTGGTGACGACTTTGAGGGTGTTTCCAAGATTGTCAAGTGGATGTCCTTCATCCCTGACAAGAAGAACAACCCCATCCCCATCTCACCCTCAACCGACTCTTGGGACCGCGACATTACCTACTTCCCTCCCCAGAAGCAGCCCTACGATGTCAGATGGCTCATCCATGGTAAACAAGAAGACGACGGCTTCGCCTCTGGTCTGTTCGACAAGGGCTCCTTCGAGGAGGCTCTTGGCGGATGGGCTCGCACTGTCGTTGTCGGTCGTGCTCGCCTTGGTGGTATCCCCGTTGGTGTCATTGGTGTCGAAACTCGCTCTGTCGAGAACGTCACCCCTGCCGACCCTGCCAACCCTGACTCGATCGAGCAAGTTACCAATGAGGCTGGTGGTGTTTGGTACCCCAACTCTGCCTTCAAGACCGCCCAGGCTATCAGAGACTTCAACAACGGTGAGCAATTGCCTTTGATGATTCTTGCCAACTGGAGAGGTTTCTCTGGTGGTCAGAGAGATATGTACAACGAGGTCCTCAAGTACGGTTCATACATCGTCGATGCCCTCGTCAAGTACGAGCAGCCTATCTTTGTCTACATTCCTCCCTTCGGAGAGCTCCGTGGTGGTTCATGGGTAAGTCACCGTTCAAATATTCTAAATAATCACAAAAACGCTAACAAAAATTACAGGTTGTCGTCGATCCTACCATCAACCCTCAATACATGGAGATGTACGCCGACGAGGAGTCTCGTGGTGGTGTCCTCGAGCCCGAAGGTATCGTCGGCATCAAGTTCCGCAAGGAGAAGCAGCTCGAGACCATGGCTCGCCTCGACCCCACCTACGGCGAACTCAAGGCCAAGTCTGCCGACAAGTCGCTGTCAGTTGAAGAGCTCACCGAGGTCAGAGCCAAGATGGCCGAGCGTGAGAAGCTGTTGTTGCCCGTATACATGCAGATCTCCCTGCAGTACGCCGACTTGCATGACCGTGCCGGCCGCATGAAGGCCAAGGACACCATCCGCATGGCTCTGCAGTGGCAAAACGCCCGTCGCTTCTTCTACTGGCGTCTCCGCCGTCGTCTCGACGAGGAGTACGTGCTCAAGGCCATGGCTCAGTCATCATCGAAGGAGTTGGTCTCGCGCACCAAGAACCTCCAGACTCTCGAGGCCTGGTCAGGTGTTCCTCAGTTCGCCACCGAGGACCAGAAGGTCGCTCAGTGGTACGAGGAGAACCGCCAAGACATCTACTCCAAGATCGAGGGTCTCAAGCAGGACTCGATCGCCTACGACGTCGCCGCCATGCTGCGCGCCAACAAGGAGGGTGGTCTCAAGGGTATTGCCCAGATGCTGAGCATGCTGCCCGTCGAGGAGAAGGAGCAGATCCTCAAGCAATTGTCGTCCGCATAGATTTGTCGACAATCGTTGTTGTATATGTAAATGTCCCCATGTTTGTCCTCTTTTTTCGGATATTGGCGAAGGGGTTAAAGCTTTTTACTGCATTTTTTGTTAATGAGCTTCTATTTTTCTATTCGTTCTTCTCTCGTTCAAGCATGTTTGATTTTGTTTGCCAAATGGAGTGCGAGGACACAGTCTTAGATCAACACGGTGCTTTGCAACTCTTTTTACTCATCAACTCTACTCTACTTATACATAAAATAGTTAATCACGTTTTCTCTAGATCGCTCCTTCCTCCAGCTTCGCGGGTGACCTTTCTGCTCCGCGCCTGCTTTCAACTAATCTTGTTGCTTGTATCAACGGTTCCTCTTTTGTGGGAGGGGTTCAAGCAACGGAGTCTACCAACACCCCCCGATGGTTTCTGCTCTCGCAACGAGACAAACCTCAATCATTGTTTACACAACCTTACGATCGAAAAAGAAATCGTAGATAAACAAGCTCTACAAAACATGTCTCACGTACAAGATTTTGGCCTAAGCCGACAACAAACGAGCGCGTTTGACACAACTTTTATCGCACGATCTCCTTCCCCCAATCAACGTTCGCCATCTCAATACTGCACTCCATCGTCCACCTTCATCTTCATCACCAACACTGAGTAAGACGCAATGTCATCTCAAGATCCCATTCCCCAGCTGCTCAAAGCCATGGCCGCGTGAGTTCGTATCCTTGATCACATTTTCAAGACACTAATATCTCACAGCCTCCAAGAGAGCGCCGAACACTCTGATCTGACCATCACCTGCGGCTCTGATGTCTACAAGGTGCACAAAGCCACCGTTTGCTCTCAGTCAGAGTTCTTCCGTCTTGCCTGCCGTAAGCGCAATGGTTCCGAAGCTGATTCCCAAGGCGACTTCAAGGAGGCTCAGACTGGCACCGTCGATATCCCTCGCAGCAACAATATCGATAGTGTCGACGACGGCTGGGATGTGGATGCAGAAGACCCAAAGTCTGTCAAGCTCATGATCCACTATCTCTACCACATGGACTACCTCGAGGTCGAGACCGCAAAGCTCAAAGCCCAGCCAATCGCAGAACATCTCTACGACCACGACCTCAAGGACGGCATTCTGATTGACCACGCCAAGATGTATGCGATGGGCGACAAATACGGTATCCCTGGACTCAAGTCCCTGGCCCGCACCAAGTTCAACGAAGCCCTGCAGTACACTGGTGCCGGACTCGTCAAAGCCATGAGGATCACCTACACCAGCACCGTCGATTTGGACAAAGACTTGCGTCTAGTCATCGTCGACACATTGCACGGCAACATGTCCATCTGTCTCAACACTCCCGAAGTTGACAGGGCCATCAAGGAACTCCCTGAGCTTGCTCATGCTCTTCTGCGCAAGATGTACGGTCTTTCGAACTGAACAAGATTTTCACAGCTCAGCACTCGAGTACGATCAGAATATGCTCGCAGACGTACCTGATGAAAATGCTCGTACGGAAGGCATCCGCGGAAGGAGGTCGGAGTATGAGACTAAGGAGTAGCACTGCATCCAAAAAGGCTGGTTGAACTGTTAGCATGAGTTAAACAGATATTGGTCGAAGTCATTGTCCACATTCCCTTGAGTCTGAACGGTTGTGCTCGATATATAGTATGTGAAGTGATGTGACCAAGCTCATACTAGCAGGTGACTATCAACCTGCTGTTTGCACAAATGGGTATCCTCCCTTCCCATTGATCGTACCATCCGCTCTGGGTGTAGGGGCGCTCCCCATCAATGTAGGGCTCCTTCCTCCTTCAAAGGGTATATCTACTCTTTCCGTGAACGCCTACTTCATTCGCCAACTACACCTGCATCACTGACCACCAAGCCCCGTTTTTATAGCTTCAACAAACTCGTCCCGCATCCTTCCAACGCTTCTCCAGGGGTAGATTTACTTACCTCACTCGAGGCCTTTTTCTCAGTATGCACACTGGAGAACTCTCCTATACAAGTGACCTCTTAATCTCGTATCTTACCCGCAAGCGGAATATTCAAGAGGAAGTGGATATGAATACTTTGTCAGTATAGCGATATTGGTGAAAGTAGGCAACTCTATCATCTCTTTCTCCTGCTTCTTCCTTGGGCGAGATCAACACATCGCAATCAAG
>ERZ794946.637-NODE-637-length-13326-cov-3.209479_pt1 | contig 13326 bp, 15 predicted proteins | sample MGYA00433072_ERZ794946 | MGnify/ENA primary metagenome ERZ794946 (study PRJEB30137, sample SAMN04331413) | food metagenome | isolation source: Y3 must sample point D1 replicate A | place: Australia: South Australia | collected 2014 ...
ACCAGAACATCTTGCCTTTTCAGCACGACAGCGGTTACAGGCCTTGCTAGCTCGCTGTTTTGCGCAATCATCTTCTTGCGAGAAAGTCGCGTATCCAGGGCTAGTCATCTTCCAGATAGGTAGAGAGGTTTGATTCTCGAATGGCGACACTTTAGATCTTCTACATGGGCGCAGAAAGCAGGACTATATAAGCCAACTTAGATATGCATGGGTATGCAGTCGCAGATTGGGCGCATAGTCACACAGGACAAGCTCATATACTTCCGTCTACATGGAGACCCGCCGATGACTGGCAACACCAGCAATGATGTGGTATCGCAGAGCCGAGGGTCTCATTAGTAGGATACATAGAGTTCTAAACATGTGATCGGAGTCATCATATAGACTCTAGGACCTTTTGCTGCTAGGCGTAATATCTCCCAGAGTATGAAGTCTCAATATCGCTTGTACCAGCCGTCAGTTTGCGCCAGATTTGAGCCCGCATCCTGATTTGCAGCTGGAAAACACAGCAGCGTCGTGGACCCCTGACCAATCGGCGCCACAATGGTCGGCCTCAGCGCTACAACCGTCCTCGTATCCTGCTGTCGTGGTATCGAAGTGTGCATAAGCTCTGCTTGTTGTACAGTCTGGGCTGCTGGAGCTGACACACTTTTTCCCCTTCCTGTGAGTGTGTCAGTTGTTGTAGGTATGGATGTCGGGTGAGAATTCATCATGTTTACCCTTTATACTGATGTTTCATCTCGACACTAACGGAATTTAGCTCTTGGTACTGATCGATCTTGAAAGAAAAGGTGGGTGAGTCGCAATTGAACTTTGGAAGAGATAAAGTCAGTGGAAGTTCTGCTTAGACGAATATCACTACCAGCATCGAGACGTACCCAATTTGAGGGCGCTGACCCTTCTGTCCAGCTTGCTCTACAATTCGTTTGATTGCCAGTAGCCGGATCTTTGACCGTTATCGACACTGAAGCGCGATAACTCCCATGTTGGTCTGTATATACGGCAAGGCCTGTGTAGGAGGTTTGGAATGAAGCCGCTAACACAAACGATAGCGGAAGGCAGAACAGGGTTGCAGCGTAGTAGGCGAGCATGATGTAAGATGCAAGTTGTCAAATAGTATGAAAGCTTGGTTTGTGACCGGGTGTTAGGCAGTATATGTATCCGCCTTCTCGCTTTCTATTGAAGATTGTAAACCGTTCAAAATATCGTTTGAGAATCAGTGAATAGGTCCAAAGCTAGCGATTCTGCGTGGTCGGAATGCTTCCAGTTGAATTGAGCCGTTTGATCAGTGCTACAGGGCCGAAGAACGGCATAACGATTTTAATTGGTCTAGACTCGCAAAATGGGCACACAGTTATGTAAGACAGGCCATGTACTTCCATTCACATCTCCGGAGACGTACCGCTAACAGGCAATACCAGCAGTGATGTGGTATCGCAGAGGCGAGAAGCGCTGGAGATAGGTCAGCGAGATCGAGAGATCACGGGAGGCATCATACGTATTCGGGTAGCTTACTAAGACAGATCACATGTTTCTTCCGCCTGAAGTTGGTCGGGTTGCTCTTGACTTGTGAGAGTGGTGTTCCTAGATGCTGCTTGTTGCGAGAATGGAAGGGTGAATTTTGACGTCTTTCAGCCAATCAGAGCAAGAGCCGGCCGCCCCCACACTTCAACGTTTCACCGCCTTGATCCTGCGCATGCGGTGTCCCTAAACGGTCTTGCAAGCTCGGTTAAAGCCACTTCCACTTCAGGTGTTGCGGTCAAATAATTGCGCTATGGTCGTTCGCTGCAATAATCGGTAACGCCACTCCTTCGGCATTATGCAAATCCCTCACATAAGTATCGTACATCTCTCCCGGTCATGATTATTTCGACTGAATCAACAGCTCGATCATCTTCCCAATGGCTTCCTCAGCACCTCAGGAAATACTGTCCATCATCGCACACCACCTGGCACAATTGGACAAGAAACTATCACCTTACGCGCTGGTCAACAAGTCTTGGCAGGCCGCTTTCGAGAGACAGATCTATTCATCAATCGTCGTGCGTAGTCCATCCGATGTGACGACCGTCAAAGTCAAGGAACACTCATGGACTGCACCCGGCGGGCCACACCCCAAACATGGCCTCCCACTGGATACTTTCATCAACATCACCAGCGGACCGGAGAATTGGCAGCGAGCTCGGCGTTTTTATGTGCGTCAGATTCTCTACAGAGTCGCAGTCCCGTACTGGCTGGACGGAGACCGTGTAAAAGGTGACGACTACACTTATGATAATACTTACCGGCGTGAAAACAATCGAGCATTCTCGGAAGGGGTCTGTCAATTATTCGAGCATCTTTCGACATGGACCAATCAGGCAATTTCCCTCCAGATAGCCTTACAGGCAGAAGATGCATCCACTGACGAAGAATGTGGTGAGCCAGGGTCGATAATGGAGGGCGGCGCTGGAGATGAGATGGCTCCGTATCGTGCAGAGTTTGTGCCCGGATATTCTTTGCCGCGTGCGTCCTGCATCACATCACTGGACTTTCCTAAGCTCTTGAGTCCTGAAACGATATGGGTCGAGACTTGGGCGTTGGACATGCCTTGTGATGAGAATGAGATTTCCCTGCCTGCCCGCCTGAGCATCGCATCAGCATGCAGCGCTCTAGAGAACTTCCGATTGGACCTCGTAGACGAAATTCCCTCGAGCGAGCCCAATATGCTTTCCACCTGGCGAACCGCGGCTGCCCAAGGATTTTCTCAACTTCCACGAACCATCAAAGACATGACCTTGTACCGGGGCGACTCCGGACGACTGGATGAAAGCGCTAAGCAGCTCCAAATGTTCACCAAGCAGCTACGACACCTGCGTATACAAAGTCTAGAGATTTTTCGAGGGCTCTTTTGCCCCGATGGATTGGGATTACCTATCGAAGCACACTGGCCATACCTTGAGACGCTTCATCTGAAGGATCAATACTACGTGACCCCGCCTTTCCACGGCGAGCTACAACCTGCCTATGATCTGATCAGAGAGCGATATCTCAACAACCTCTACACGAATCTTGGCCACGCCGCGCAGAAGATGCCGTGCTTGAAGAGTATTATCCTTACCTTTAGGAACCTTGACCACGAGCTCGAGCTGTCAATCAAGAACAAGCGCTATAATCTGACGCTTTGTGTGATGAACAACTATCAGCCATCTCTTGAATTCCTCGAAGCTTGGAAAGTGCCCGGAGGAAGCTTACAGCCTTGTATAAACAAATTCTGGCGGGAAACTACATATCCATCTTGGCCGCCTTGCTGATTTGTCAAATCATGGATGACAGCACGCATGTGTTTGTACACTATCAACGCCTGGCATTTCTAGACTGAAAGCTTGCTTCTGTTCCTGTCTTTGCAGGTGTAGGATCTGATGATTGTGGAAAGCGTGTACGACGAGAAAACAGATCCAAAAAAAAGATAAGTGTGGTTTACAAAGAAAAAGAGAGGAAGTGTATATCGGAAAAAAAGAAGAAAAGGGTTGCAGCAAATACAAAGAGAAGTGTTCTGGAAGGACAGCGGTAGGTACAAGGATCAGTCGAGCTTGGAAACAAGAGATGCAGCCTTTGCACTTATCAATGTAAGTTCGAGAATGTCTACTCGTACTCGAGTATGTGCTTGTTGCGACGCTGTGAATGGTGAAGTTTTGGACGCTCTGTCAAACCTCGGCAAAGCTCCGAAATGCGGAGTCGGGACGGTCCAGAGGATGTCGATCATCACCGGTAGCGCCCCTAATGGTCGACGACACTGTTCAAGAGCGCTCTAAATTGCCTTTTTCGTCGAGGACAAGCCACGATGCGTTCATGGCTTGGTTTGCGTTCACGGCTTGGTGTAAGTCGACACTTATCTCATTCGCTTTGCTGTTCCTCCTCCATGTTCAATCACAAGTAGCAGCAACTCAAACACCTCACAGAGTCATGGAGATCTACGACCACACCGGACAGCCTGTAATTCACGGACGCGCTCGTGTCAATGGCATCCGAATGCACTATGTTCACGCTGGCCAAGGACCTGAATCTCTCCTCCTCCTTCATGGAACACCAAAGACGAGTTATTACTGGTACAAACTGTTCCCACTCTTGACACAGCATTTCCACGTCATCGCACCAGACCTGCGTGGATTCGGCGATACCGACAAACCTCCAACAACCGACGGTTACGATTCTGCAACAAACAGCCAAGACGTCTCCGAATTGATGACCCTTCTCAACATTGACCAGTTCCACGTTCATGGCGAAGATCGTGGTGCCGATTTCGCGTATGCTCTCGCCGCCACCTGTCGAGATCGTGTCAAGAGTCTATCATTCTGCGAAATGGCCGTGTCTGGCTTCGGGCTAGAAGAAACATCTTACTGGACTGAAGAAAATGTCACCGCCCAATACCGTCAAAAAGGTATCTGGTGCTGGCATCTAGGCTTCTTCTCGATCCCGCACATTCCTGAAATGCTCATCCAAGGCCATGAACGCGAGTTTTGGGAAATGTTTATGAAGCAAGAATGCTACAATCCTAATGCGATTGAACATGCAGCTTTGGATCATTGGGTGGCTTGTTCCATGCAACCTGGAGGTTTACGAGGTATTTTGGAAACATATCGTGCTGGTTTTAAGAATGCGGCCAATCATCGCGCACTACTAGAAGCAGGAGGAAAACTTACAGTGAGAACAATGACAATTGGAGCTCCTGAGTTCTTTGGCCCAATTGTGGAACAGAGTATTTTGCGTGTTGTAGAGCGAGTAGAGAAGTCTGAGATATTTGAGGAATGTGGGCATAGTCTCGCGCTTGAGAAACCAGAAAGACTTGCAAAATGCTTGAGGGAGTTTATGTTGGGGGTTGATTGAGGGTATGTGTGAATGAGACAGGTACAGGCAGGTTATGGTGTATGGATTGGTCAGATTTGCACATGAATCCTATCCGACTGTTTATTTCGTGCGATAGCAGCCTTGTTTGCAGGACGAGCAAGCTTCATATCCATAATTGACGAACCGGTGGTGACCGCGATGAGCGACGGTGACGGATATGTTGCAGGACAAGCTGGAGGAGGGTGTGCCTCGGGGCGCTGGAAGTATGCGGTGTTGCCGATCGGCGTCGTGGAAGGAATCACTGTTTCTTGATTATCTGCAGTACCAGTTGTGCTCGTTTGCGAACCGTCCAGCTGCTTCGTCCTGAATTGCGCAAGGGGGCCCATCGTTGAAGAGCTGCCCTTAGCCATGCTGCCAGCAAGCGATTTTAGTCTTGAGTTCCGGAGGTGAGGCATCTGCAAGCGTGCGGAGAATGGTGCGGAAGCAACATCCATGAGGTATCGTAGGAGACATTGGCGGGAGGACGGCTGAAAGGCCCAAGGGTGATTATTGTAGTATAGGACCATTCAGGCGAGAAAGAGGAAGAAGCGCCATACAAAGTGAAGATTGGCCAAGTATTCGAGTTGTCGGCAGTGGCGGATCATTCTCTGAGAGGCATGGGGACCGAGATGCAAGAACAAAAAAGGAGAAATCGCCTTGATAGTCGAGACAAGTTGGTCGAGTGATCTGCCAGGTGTATGTTGGGCTTCATCTGACCCCTAGTCAGCAGTCCCAAATTGCCATTCTTCAGCTAGCAGGCCGTATATCAAGGAATCTCGAAGGCCGATGTGTGTTTCCCATTCAGCACGTAGGTGTCCCTCTAACTTGAAGCCAAGAGCTTTGAGCAGCGCAATGGATTGCTCATTATCAGGATCAACGTCAGCAACGATGCGTCTTTGTCCTTGGGCGAATAATGTCCCAATCAGCAGACGTATGGCTTCACGGCCGTAGCCATGTCCCAGAACTTCACGGGCGACAAGGTAACCAATCTCAGACACGCCTTTGCGTTTCGTAGAGGCAGCAACAAAACCAATGGCTTGATCCTCGCCGACCTTGACAATGGCCCAGGTTTTCCAACCTGACGTGTCTTCGGGCGCAAAGTAGTTGCGCAGTTCGTCGACATGGATAAAAGGACCACGAGACCAGTATCGCATCGAGTCTGAATGCGACAATGTTGGGAAAAGGGCGTCGGCGTCGGACTGCCTGCGTGATCGCAGTTCGACACGCTTTTGCTTGGATGCGACAATCATGTTTTTCAGTTCAAGAGGAGCTGGACTTCCGGTCGTCTGTTTGTTCTTGGACGAATTTATACATGAACAAGATGCATGTCAGCGGTGTCAGCGGTGTCTTGAGGATCCGCCATCACGGTGTTGACGCTAACAAGATGCAGCCAATGGGAGATGGAGCCGGCCGCAAAATGACGCAAGTGAGTCGGCGCGACGAAAAAAAACGTAAATGCGCGAAAAGAAGCCGCCGCTGTTTTTTCACATGCCACAACGCGCGCCTGCCATGGGTTGATCCATCTCTGCAAAGGAAGCCGCAAGCTTCCCGATTCATTCCACTCTCACAGCAACACCTCCACATCTCGATCACGCCATGAAGTCGCCCATCCCCGACTACCTCCACCACGTCCTCGAGACGGCGCGCCCGAATGAAGGAGGCGCCGCAGCCGACTACATCGAAACCCTCGCCAACGCCGACACTTCCAAGATGGCCATCTGCCTGTCCATGGTCGACGGCAACGTCTACTCGGCAGGCGACGACAAGATCGAGTTCTCCATCCAGTCCATCTCCAAGGCCTTCGTCTACGCCATCGCCATCGAAGACGCCGGCCTCGATCAAGTCCTGTCCAAGATTGGTGTCGAACCTTCGGGCGACCGCTTCAACCAGCTCTCCCTCGAGCGCAACACGAACCGCCCCATGAACCCCATGATCAACGCCGGCGCAATCACCGCCCACTCGCTCGTCGTCTCTCCCACCGCCACCCTCGACCAACGGACCGAGCGCATCCTCAACGCCTTGTCACGACTGGCAGGCCGCCAACTCCACGTCGATGAAGAAGTCTACCAAGCTGAGCTGAAAGATGCGGATCGTAACATGGCTATCGGATACATGCTCAAGGCTGCTGGAATCATCACATGCGACCCACAAGAGGCGGTGCGGGGTTACATCAGGCAATGCGCCATCAACGTCAATGTCCAAGACCTGGCCATGATGTCTGCTGTCCTTGCAAATGCCGGTGTGCATCCTGTGAGCAACGAGCAGATCATCCCACAAACAAGTGTGCGCCAGGTCTTGTCTGTCATGACCACCTGCGGCATGTACGATGCGGCCGGTGATTGGGTGTCAAGCGTTGGTTTCCCAGCCAAGTCTGGTGTCGCTGGAGCCATCATCGGTGCACTACCAGGTCAGGTCGGTATCGCCACCTTCTCTCCAAAGATTGATGAACGCGGCAACAGTGTGCGCGGTGTCGCAATGTGTCAACAACTCTCCCGCGAGATGGGTCTCCATATGATGGACGCCAGCCATGTCGCAAGATCTACCGTACAGACAAGCGTATCAACTCTGGTCGAAGGCGAACACAAAACTCACAATGGAAGTTGCAAGCGTGAAGTCGTCGTCTTCAAGCTCAGAGGTGCCGTACGATTCCCTGGTGCTGAGAGATTGACGAGAGCCTTGGCACGCGAACTTGGTCAACCAGACCCGTTGGATGAAGGTTCAGGAAGCCATGCAGATGCTTGTGGTATTGTCTTTTCCTTCCGCGACGTCTTTTCACTCAACTTCATCGCCCGACGACTAATTCACGAAAACATCGCACGACTGCTGAAGGAAGGAAAGGTTTTGGTGATTATCGATCCTTCAGAAGTACTGGAATGGGACAAGGCAAAAGCAAAGGACGGTCGTCATCCCAAGGTGGTGGACAACGAGAAGGAAGCACGGGATTACATTGGAGGCACTGGATGCCAAGCTGTCTCACAAGATCCTGAGTGGTGACTGTGAAAGTATGTCTTTGCTATCAAAGGAAATCAAGTACAATAATACAAACAAGACTCTGCAGGCCTGAGATGCTCCTACCGGAAAGGGTGAAGCTCGTATCAACAAACGACTCGGTGGTTTACCGTTCTCGTATCTCGAAGTTTACTCTCTTTTCGGCCGCTCCGTCCACAGCCCTAGATGGTCTCGAGCTGAAGTGGACTCTTCTCGATCAGTGTTTTCCAACGTGCGAGGTTGTCAGCTTCCACATGCTCAGCGATATCACTCGAAATGCTCAAGTCGCTGTTTGGAAGACCCTGTCTCTGCCCACATCTTGCTACTGAAGGCGCCAGATGTGAAGGATGAGTAGAACCAGCGACTCATTAAGACACACATCCGTAGATGGACAGTACTTAGAACAGAGCAGTTCAATGAATTGTTCACTCGCATTGTGCAAATGATAATTTTGGGCACCATGTTTGAGATGCGGTTCAAAGTGGCACCAACTCGCTGGGCAAACTCCAGCCCAAGACCCACGGACTTCATGAATCCTGGATATCTCGCCGTGATTCACAGATCCTTTGATATTACCATTTTCCAACCTTGGACCAGAACATCAACCTATCATGGCATATCCCTGAGCAGCATTCCGGATCTGCTTCTGCAATTTGCAGTCACGACTCCGGAGATAACAGCGTCGACGCGCGTTCGTGCACGCTCTTATCGCCGGCAGAAGCAGCTCAACGGTCAAGCAAACGTCGGTCGGCTTCGAATTCTGTTCTTGGATTCTTCTACCACCAATCTCCTTTTCAGGCTGAACATCTCTTGACATTGGACTGGGCGACGTGTTTGCGCCCTTGGCCAGATGTCTTTTTAGTACGGCACGTCACAATTGAGTTTGAAATGTACGAGCCCCTCGATTCAACACGAGGACCATGCGATGCGACAGCTTGGCTCGGAAGAAAACACAACATGTTCTCGGATATCATGCCTTGTTCATTGGGGTCTACATCTTAGCATCACCCAGATCGACATGATCAATATCCAACGAATGTCGAAACACCTCTTCTCTCGTATGCCCAATACCTCACCGAACATATCGAAAGAACGAGTGCCGTTGGTTGACCCGAAACTGCAAGGGGCTCGTATCTACCGACGATTAAGGTTTTTGAGGCTGATGGCGTTACGAGTGCCGGACGATCCTCCGCAGTCTACTCCATCCAGCTTGCACGACATGCCGTACATTGTCGCATGAGTTTACTTGTCATCCATCATCATGTCATGACATTGCTGACTTTACTAACCTCTGTACAATCTTCTCCCATGGTCTGCTGCGAAACATCTCGACTTTCTCCTAACAACAGATCCTCGCCATCACACTCCATCATCGAGAGATCGACCAATATTCTGTACGAACCACCGTTCCCTCAGCTACCCGTCGACAGCTACCGTCTTGAAAACGTTTGGGCCTCACTCACCATGTCTACCCTTCCCCTTCACGATTTTCCCCCCAGCTCCAACCAACCTCCTGACATCCACTCTTGGTTTCATTTCCACCGACAAGATCAATATGATTATACCGTTCTCAATATCTCGTATAAGCAGTGTTTCAACATGTCCCTATTCAGTACATCGACACTGGTCTTGATCTATATAATCTATCGCCTTTTTCCACCCAGAACATCTCACCAACCAGCGACCAACTCTTGGGCAACAACAGGGATACTCAGCTTCCCTTTACACACTCGTTTCATTCAGTCACTCGTTCGCCCGACATGAGTCTTTCACTTCTTGCTCTTGGTCTTCTTGGCCCTGCTGCTCTTGTCGCAGCTTCCCCCGCCAAGTTGGACCCAGTCCAGACCATCACCATCACCAGCACTTCGACCTCGACCATCACCAGCTGTCCCGTTGCAACTGTTTCTCTTTGCGCCGCATCTTGTGTCGCCACTCCTTACACTCTTGGTGTCAATGTCGCTTTCGCTACGGGTGGTAATGCCGTCAGCACCGCTACTGTCGTTCCCATGGCCAGTCAGAGCTCAGGCTCGGGCAATGGCTCCGGAAATGGTGCAAACAATGGCGGAAGCAACCAAGGCTCCGGAAATGGATCTGGAAATGGTTCTGGCAATGGTTCGGGCTCTGGCAACAATGGAAACAACGGTGGTTCAGGCAATGGAAATGGTCAGACCGTCGTCACCACTGTCGTGAACGGCAAGACCACGACCCTTACAGTCTTCCAAGGCGCTACCACTACCCTCTCGAAGGGATCTGTCTACACCACCGATGTCGTCTACCCTTCTTCCGTCACTTGCTCGGAAGGCGAGACTGTGGTAGTTGGTGGCAAGACTGTTGTTGTTGATGCTTCAACTGTCATCTACGACTGCCCATGCACAAAGGCAGCCACTTTGACCGTCGGTGGAAGCTACACCACCAACGTTGTCTATCCCAACTCTGTCTCTTGTGCAGGTGGAGAGACCATCATCGTCTCTGGTACAACCACTATTGTCGCAGGACCCACTGTCATCACCGACTGCCCTTGCACCAAGCCTACTACAATCACCGTCGCAGGCCCGACTTCAACCCTTCCCGGAACGACCATCACAACCGGAACTGCTGCTGCATCCTCAGGATCCATCATCTCTGGCTCAGCTGCCTCCACCAGTGGAGCTTCTGCATCTAGCGCTGCTGCCTCGAACTCAGCTTCCACAGGTGTCGTCTCAGGCTCTTCATCTAGCGTTGTTATCTCCGGATCTTCAACTGCCATAATCAGCGGTAGCGCAACTTCCGGAATCAACCCCTCAGGCACATCCACCGCTGGTGCTGCATTCCAGACCAACGTCGGTGGTATCAACTTCTTGGTCCAGCGTGGCATCAACTACAACGGTACACCTTTGGCAATCAACGCCAAGAGACAGGCTGCCAACACCTTGAACACTTGTTTGAACACCTGTGCCGGCTCATCTGCTTGTGTCGCAACTTCATTCAACAACGGTACTTCATCTTGCTTGTACTTCAGCGCCATTGATCAAAGCAGCAAGCGTGCTGACAGTGCCATCACCTTCGCCATTGCCACTTCTCGTATCGCTGTCCAGTCTTCCTCTGCCGTTCCTTCGGGAAGCAGTGCCTCGTCTGGTTCGGCTACCATCGCCTCTTCTACTTCGGGAGCTGGCAGCACCTCTTCTGGTGTATCCCAGTCAGGCTCAGTCGCTCCTACCAGTGCCAGTGCATCTCAATCCGGTTCAGCTGCTCCTACCAGCGTCAGTGCCTCTCAGTCAGGCTCTGCTGCTCCTACTAGTGCCTCAACCCAGTCTGGCTCTTCCGCATCTGAAAGTGCCTCATCTCAGTCTCAGTCTGGCTCTGCTACTTCAAGTGGCGCTTCGACCCAATCTGTTTCGGGCTCATTCACTCAATCTGCCTCAGGCTCATCCACTCAGTCAGCTTCAGGCTCTGCTACCCAGTCAGCCTCGGGCTCTGTCACTCAATCTGCTTCCGAATCTGCTACTCAGTCAGCTTCAGTTTCAGGCTCTGCCACCCAATCCGCCTCGGGTTCTTCCACCCAGTCAGCCTCTGCTTCGACTGGCGCTTCTCAATCCGCTAGCTCGGATGCCTCATCCAGCACTGTCAGCTCCTCTGGATCCATGACATCATCTACGAGCGCCAGTGTATCATCTTCCGGCACCGTCTCTGCATCGTCGGGTGCCAGCACCACTGAGGCTGCTCCCACCACCGCACCTACTTTGGCAGTTTCCAACGAGCCTCTCCCGTCTTGCGACTCTGCTTCCAACGGAACCTCCACCACTCAATGTGCTGATGAGTCAGGCACTGTCTACGCTGTCACCGGTGGTACAGCATATGTTGGTCAGACCATTGACACCTCTTCGATCACTCTCGACGACGATGGCAACGAGGTCAGCTCTGGTAACGGCACCGTAACCAAGCGTGCTTTGACCAGACGTGCTTTCGCACCTTCTCTTAGAGCTTGTCTTCGTTTCTGTGATCGCTTCCCTGGATGCAAGGGTGCCAACTACTTCACTGGTGGCCAATGCTCCCTCTTCAGCAGAATCACAGGAACAACCCCCAATCCCCGTGCATTCGCTGCCATCTTCGTTGCAACTGCCCAGCAGGCCGCCCAGTCTAGCGCTCAATACCAGGCCACTGCTACCATGACTTCATCTGCTGCTTCTTCATCGACTGCATCTGCATCGGCATCAGCCAGCACGAGCTCCGCCGCTGGATCATCGTCAAGCGTCGCAATGTCTTCCTCAAGCAGCACCATGTCATCGACCTCTGACGTGTTGAGCTCAGCCTCTTCATCCAGCATGTCTAGCAGCACCATGGTCAGCAGTTCCACCAGCTCAATGCCTTTCAGCGCTGGTAACACTACTATCGCCGGCCCTACTGGTACTGCCGTATCAGGCTCTATCTCGTCCTCCGCTACCTTGAGCAGCTCTACCAGCTCTGCACCTTTCAGCGCCGGTAACACCACAGTTGCTGGTCCTACAGGTACCGGTATCTCTAGCTCTGCTTCATCATCCGCTGTTCTGAGCAGCTCCACCATGTCTGCACCTTTCGGTCCCGGAAACAGCACTTCCAATGTCGGACCCACTGCCACTGGAATGACTTCGAGCTCTACCATTTCTTCTTCCACCTCCGCAATCTTTCCCGTCGGAAACACTACGATGACTGCCGGTCCCACTGCTGTCTCCACCAGCTCCGTCATGTCTTCTTCAACCTCTGCAATGTTCCCCGCCGGTAACACCACCATGACTGCCGGCCCTACAGGTTCTTCCACCACAGCCTCGATTGAGACAAGCAGCAGCAGCAGCATTCCCTTCACCATGGGTAACACTACCACCTCCGCCTTGCCTATGGGTACAGGCTCTTCTTCTTCCATGACTTCTTCATCCATGTCTAGCTCCAGTATTCCCTTCACCATGGGTAACACCACCACGATGTCGGCTGGACCTACCGGTACTGGATCTCCCATCATTCCTTCATCCTCTTCTTCCATGACCTCTTCTTCAGTTTCCAGCTCTAGCAGCATCCCCTTCACAATGGGCAACAGCACTACCTCTACCATGCCCATGGGCACTGGTACTGGTCTCGCTTCTTTCCCTACCATGTCGAGCTCCAGCACCTTCTCTAGCTCTAGCTCTTTCTCCATGAACAGCACCACCACCGCTCCCCCGGTCGGCACTGGCGGCCTGGTTTTCCCCACCATTTCCAGCTCCAGCAGCGCTCCTTTCCCCATGACCAACACTACCGGCAGCGCACAACCTACCATTCAGCCTTCTGCTGGTCCTACTGCTCCTCTGAAGAGATCTAACTTGAGATACTTCTTTGGTCAGAACTAGGATAAATTGGATGATGTTATGATATGGTATGAGGAGGTTCTTTCTTTTGTTCTTTCGATTCTGTAGTTGAGAATATATTTAATACCATTTTTTGATCTGATACCCGACTGCCTATATCTCTTTCATGCTCTAAGTC
>ERZ794946.640-NODE-640-length-13320-cov-4.081643_pt1 | contig 13320 bp, 11 predicted proteins | sample MGYA00433072_ERZ794946 | MGnify/ENA primary metagenome ERZ794946 (study PRJEB30137, sample SAMN04331413) | food metagenome | isolation source: Y3 must sample point D1 replicate A | place: Australia: South Australia | collected 2014 ...
TTCTACCAATGTCGTTGTCTTCTATTCCAAACACTGGTGTTGCCATCACCAATCCTCTCGTCCTGTACCGTGCCCTAGTCGCGACCAACCGCATAACTCAAGATCCTGCTCAACATCGACTTGGTAAGTAAACTTCATATATATTTTGCAAGCTTCCTGTACCAATGTGTTTCAGCAATCCATTTGCAAAAACTGTACGATCGGTTGAAAGATTATGAACCCACAATCGAGTACAAGCACAAACTTGATCAGATAACACGGGCTGTCGGTCCTTCGACAAACACCAATGTAGAGGCAGATGGTTCTAAGCGGGGAGTATGGCAAAGTCTCCTCGCTCAAAGAGAGAAGCGGGACAGTCTAGCCTTGACCAGAGTCCTCACCAGCCATGAAGCCGCCATGAACCTCGACTCACCTCGAGGGCTAATGCTTCATGGTGAAGTAGGCACTGGCAAGAGTATGCTTATTGATCTTTTCGCCGACTGCTTGCCAAACCGGAAGAAGGCCCGATGGCACTTCAACACTTTCATGCTCGACACTTTCGCCAAACTTGAGCAATTAAGACGGGATCGTCTGTCGAGGCTACCTCCTCACATTGCCAACGCGGATGTGGAAGAGCACTCACTACTATGGCTTGCTCGTGATATGATCAACAACTCTCCAATCCTCTTCCTGGACGAATTCCAACTACCCGATAGAGCGGCCTCAAAGATTATGACCAACCTGATGACCTCCTTCTTCCAGCTTGGTGGCGTGCTCATTGCAACTAGTAACCGCATGCCCGAGGAGTTACACAAAGCTGCTGGTATGGCTTTCCCACCTCCTTCACGACTGCAGTCAATCACCCAAAGACTGGGTATGGGACGAGCTAGCAAAGGTAGAAGCGAGAACATGTTTGCGGGACAAGGCGAATTCGCTGGCTTCCTCGAGGTTCTCAAGGCTCGGTGCGAAATCTGGGAGATGAGCAGCGGAAAAGACTACCGCAGATATGAAGCTAGCTCACAGGCACCACCTCCAATCGCTGAAGAAGATAGATTCATGGATGTCACAGACACAGAAGCTTTTGAGAGTGACACTGCTGTCTCTGATGCTCCAGTCGTAAGTGCTGAGGAGGCCTCGGAAACACCGAAAGATGCTGTAAAGGCACCCACGTACTTCCTGATTAACCCCGGACCCACGGCTTCGCAAGAAGAACAAGCAGACTTCCTGAGTCAGGTCTCAGAAGCAGAGAAAGCATTACTTGGTGCTGATGCCTCGACTCTCGAATGGTCACCCTCAAGCATCCGTGTCTACGGTCGCACCGTCCCCATCCCTCGAACATCCAACGGCACGACTTCCTGGACCTTCGCCGAACTCTGTGCTTCCAACCTCGGACCCGCCGACTACATATCCCTCGCCTCAACCTTCCACACGATAATCCTCCGCGACGTACCAACCCTATCTCTGCTCCAAAAGAACGAAGCCCGTCGCTTCATCACCCTCCTCGACGCCCTGTACGAAGCCCGCTGCAAACTCCTCATCACCGCCTCCGCCGGCCCCGACGACCTCTTCTTCCCCGAAAAGGCCTCAGGCGCAGAGGGTATAAACCAAGATGCCGTATACGCCGAAACCTTCGCCGAAGCCTACCAAGACGCCACCGCACCTTTCCGCCCCAACATCTCCTCTTCCACCCCAGACTACCAGGAACCAGACTACACACACTCACGCCTGCAAGGCATGCTCGCCGCAGATTCCCTAGAAGACGACCCACCGAACCGTATCCGAAGACTCTCCGAACGCGAACGAGGTCCCATAGATCCAGACGACGACATGCGAATGCGAGGATTGCGACAAGGAAACTCCGGCCCCGATTTCAGCAACACCAGAAGTTTCACTGGCGAAGATGAACGTTTCGCTTACCGTCGCGCTCAATCCCGTCTTTGGGAAATGTGTGGTCGGAAATGGTGGGCCAGAAATGAGGACGGTTGGCATAAACCCCTCCCCTCTTCCATCCGCTCTTGGGAGGTTTCCAAACCATTGCCTGTCATGGGGGCGGCTGCGACTGCTGTATTTTCCGAGGGAGTAGGAGATGCTAGAATGGGAGCGAGTAGAGGTGTGGATGAGGTCAACGATGAAGTCATGTTCCGCCACGGCGCCAGTCCCTTCAGAAGGAGTGAAGAGCCACCGCCAAAGTTTTCCTGGACGCATATCTGGGGCACCATGAAGTGGGGCAAAAAAGCCGGTGCTTGGGGCCAAGGTGTCGAAGGATTAAAGGATAGGAAGAAGGAAGGAAAGTAAGAGTGTTTTAGACATTGTATATAAAGTGTTTTTGGATTATAGATGTCAATCTTTGCGAAGTTATGATGTGATCTGATGCTTAAGAGGTGATGTGTGGATACAAGGACACGAAAGACACAACAGGCACAAGTAAGGTAATATCGATCAAGGAAACAATAATACGGGAAACTGAGCAATGAAAAAGGACAACGTATGTGTATTGATAAAATATGGAAAGCTGGAAGGTATGTTGACCTTAAACATGGACCGATATATCCACGCTCCGAAAGAGGAGACATGCCGGTGAGTAGTAGGACAGAAGATGTAATCTTCTTTGCACTGAAAATTGGACAGGGCCACGGTAAATATGGGCAGAGTCCAGAGTGTGGCAAAGTGTGGAATGGGAAGGGGAGAATAGTCAGAAGATGACACAGATCAGGATAACCGGGACCTGGGAAAGCTTTACCTTTACAAGTCTACGTTAGGAAAGCTGTTGGTTAGCAAGATTGGCACATTGGTACTCGTGTGAGGAAGAGGCAAGTGGACAGAAGAGAGAATGCGGGTATCTTTCGTTCATCAGCCAGAGCTGGACAAGTGCATTCCGTAACTATGTCACAAGACGCTGGGTGTGATCTGATGCCAGAAAAAAAGAGGAAGCAGAGCAGGGCAGGGCGGAAAAAGAGGTGCTCGCAGCAGCGGGGAGAAGAGACGTCGTTGTTGGGTGTTTTTGGAAACTGTTTTTCATTTTTGTTCGCAAAGTCCCATTTTCGCCAGCCGAATCAACCCGCAAGCATGATGATGTTGACACCAGGTGATGTGAAAAGAGAATCTTTTGTTGTTGCTTGTTTCCGCCCGCGAAGAAAGAAAGCGTAAGAGTCGTACAACGCAGAGACGAGTTGTTTACGATCTGGGCTTCTCCTTCTTCTCCTTCCAGAGAGCGGAAAGACCGACACCGGAGACCTTAACGACCTTGAAACGGACACCGGGAATATCACCCTTGGCCTTGCCCTTACGACCGAAACCGGCGAGGAGGACCTCGTCGTTCTCGTCGACGAAGTTCAAACAACCATCGTTGGGGACTGGTGGGTGAGAGTTAGAATTGCTTGTCCTGTGGTGTGCGCCCTTGATCCAGCGTCTTTTACGTACCGAAAGCGGTGACCTTCTTGCCGTTCTTGATGAGCTGAACACGGACACACTTGCGAATGGCCGAGTTGGGCTGCTTGGCCTCGACACCGACCTTCTCGAGGACGATACCCTTGGCGTGCGACGAACCACCGAAGGGAGAGGACTTGTAGGCGGTACCGAGCAGACGCTTCTTGTAGTTGAGATCGGCCCAGCGACCCTCGCGGCGGGTGTTCTGGAGCTTGCGGGCGGCGTTGAGACCTCTTGGCTTTCCTTTACCCATGATTGCTGCAGGCGGAGGATGTTAGTTGACGAGTTCGAGATGTATGAGGGTTGGGACGGCGGTGCGCGCGCGTTTCGAGGCGAGAAGTTGTCGGCGCGGCGAAAAGGAGAATCGTGACGGTGCTGTTGACGGGCTTCTGGAGAGGGTGAGGAATTTGAACGTACCGGTTGTTGGTCGTCAAAGGTTGTCGATGAAAGGTCGCGGACAAGGAATCAAGAGACGCTGGAAGATGGCGACGAATTCTGGCTGGTGGACCAAAAGTGTCTGTGCGTACAAGCGAGAAGCTGGACATTTTCTCCCGTGGGCGGCGCCAAGCAATCCGACGGGCCAAGCTAGCAGGCCATTGGCTTTCCAACTCCAGCTTTTGGGCTCGCTCACTCGTTGCTCACTCTGCGCCAGCATCCTGCTTGTTGCGCTGTAGCTCTGGCAACGCTAAGTAGGTATCACTGCAATGCCAATCTATTTTCCTTTCCGTCTCACTCTGCGATATATGCTTGGTTATGCGCCTTCATTCCAGAGTAAAAGATAACCCTTTCTACATTTCCCATTGTTCTCTACGTTGAAGTTGATGTGATTGCGCCGAGCTTACGAGATCCTTACTTCGAGCACAAATGCGTACTTCAGTGGTAGGGCTGTTTGCCTTGCCTGCTACTTTGTTCTCTGTAATTTTTATTACTCCAGTCAATGGTCAAGATTGGCCCTATAACCTACCAGCAGGCGCAAAATATTTTCCCGAACATGAGCACCACATCAGACGGGATCTGGAAATCCAACAAAGACTCAATGTAGCTTCACCATCCGGCATCCGCAAAATGAGCGAAGACGAAGGCGAAAAGTTCTTCCTGGACTACTGGCAGTTCGGCGAGCAAGATTTCAATTCCTTTGAGATAGGCAGTCCCCTGAACCTCCGGCGTTCGGTCAATCCTGCAGCACTGTTGGCAAATATATCCAACGTTGAAGAACTGCTTCCACCGCTGCTCCTGCATGCTGAGTCTCAACAATTTCCAAACCTCTACAGATTTCTTGGTCGTGGTTTGTCCGAACGGGCATATCAGTGTCCGACCGGAACCAACAGCTGTGCATCGATTGGGTATCCCAACAGCTGCTGTGTTACAGGCGAAACCTGCATCTCCCTTCCAGAAAACGATGGGGCAACTATAGGCTGCTGCCCTGATGGAGCAAGCTGTGGGGGAGAGATTGGATTGTGTGATACTGCTGCCGGATACACGAGCTGTGACAATGAAAATGGCGGTTGCTGCGTTCCTGGGTACTCATGCCAGGGTATTGGATGTGAGCCGACCACCATTTCCATCCTGAAGATCTGTTACTAACACAAGAGCTAGGCGTATATGCATCGACCGCTACAACCACTACTACACTACCAACAATTACCGTGACTACTGGAGCTTCCTGGTCAACGTTGTCTGACAGCACCACTACTCAAACAATCGTCGTTCCAGGGAACCCTACCTCACAGACAGCTTCAATCTGTACGACTACAACGACATTGGTGATAATAACGTCCGGAACTGCTGTTACAGCTACAGTCATCCAGACGACAACAATAATCCCTGGCTCGAGTGCGTCAATAACCTCGTCAAGCCTGTCAACACCAATCAGCCCTTCATCTTCCGGTCAGGGCCCATTGACATGCAGTCCTGGTTTCCGAACTTGTCCCGCGAGCCTCGGAGGTGGCTGCTGCCATACTGATAGGGCTTGTGGCTCTCAAACTTGTCCGCCGCTGTCAACAGCTGCTCCGCCCGTTCTGCCAACAAGCGGATCTGGATCAGTCTCGACCTCGACGTCAACATCAAGTTCATCATCACGCACGCGCACATCAACACGCGCAACCACATCGCCCTCCAGCACAGTCACCTACTCCGGGTGCCCTACTGGCTTCTATATGTGCAGTGCATATTATCTTGGCGGATGCTGTCGAGTTGGGAGGAACTGTGATACAACCAGCTGCCCTACCTCTGCAAGTACTGCTGTGGTCACTAACTCAGACTTGACTGTGATAGCTCCTAGCGGTGCCACTTCTGCAGCTCTCACTGGAAGTTGTGCTAATGGATGGTTTAGCTGCGCGGCCAGTGTAGGCGGAGGCTGCTGTCCTTCTGGCTATGGCTGTGGAACCAGCTGTACGGCCATGGCTAGCGGACAAAGTAATGTTGGCAAAGGAGCGCCCAGCGAGGCAGCCAAAGCGAGAATATGTGGATGGGTGCTTCTGAGCCTAGGAATCATTTCGGGAGCAGGGATGATCTTTTTGTGATCTGCCAATCTCATGTCCATGATTGGAAAAGCTCGCTTGTTCTTTTTTGCACCAAGACATGCATGCTTTTAGGATCATGGGCGCGGGTGTGAAAGGGGGAATGGTAATGGACTCGACATGCTGCAACGTTATATATACGACTCAGGAATTAGCATGAACAGACAGCCAAAGATGCCGGTGTCATGCTCTTTCACATGTGGCCAATCCAAGCAAAAAAGCAGCCGCGTGATGTCTACAGCAAGACAGTATAGAGGTTAACTCTAAGCGGGTGGCTTGAGAGAAGGTGCGGCGCGGGGTAGCGGCCAATCAAACGTCAGTGCAGCAAGAGTGACTTTCACGCTGCTTCTTGCTGCTGTTACAAAAGTCGACCTCTGCCCAGTCTTTCTGCCACGCCGCCGTCGCTGACTTTGTCGAAATATCATTCAACCTTCTCCTGCCGAATAGCTGTATACAAGATTCATCCTCGACAGGCGACGGCGTGCCCGCCCGAATCGTCGTCCGTAGCTCTGACCTGCGCCTGGTCCCCGCATATCTAAAATCGCTCACGAGCAAACGGAGCCTTCTCCCCGTGCTGTTGGTAGCCTTGGAACAACTCGAAGTCCGCCGAGTCCTCCGTATCTCGCTGCCTTGATTAGTCGTCGAAAACGCCGAGAGCCATTGATTAATCGTCGAATACACCGAGAGCCAATGGAGCAAAGCTCGCCGCTTGTTTAACAGCGCGCGAACTGAAAGACATTCTTGTCTTCAGCAACAATTCCTCTGCGAACCATTTGGATCACGCACCACCCAGTATGAGAGATCCAAACTCCGACTCGGACAAGTCACACAATGAGCAACAGAGACCTACACAGCCACCTAGGCTCGGCATCTTGGAGTACGAGGCCAGTGATGATGTCAAGAGATGGGCTAGAAGATACAGAACTGAGTTGGCTTCCATGTCATCCAGCGTGCTCTCGACATTCATAGCGGTATGTCTACTCGGACGACTCGGCCATTGGCCTTCGTGCCTGCTTATGCTCCCAATGCTTACGGTCCTTGTGCAGTTTCCGCTGGACTTCGCCAAAACTCGCATGCAATCGTGGGTAGACATCGACAACAACTTGCGTACCACTGCTTACCCGATCCCAGTTACGACACTCGTTTCATCGCAACAGTCAAGGATGCCTACCAAGTTGAAGGCCTGCGTGGCTTCTGGAGAGGTATGTACAAGGTTCGTCCAGCATTGCTAGGACATTAGCTAAGCTCAGCTCCCAGGTGTCGGAACCCCCATGGCGAGTGTCACGCTCGTGCGCACCATATCTTTTGGTCTGTATCAACGCTCCAAGCACGCCATTGATCGCTACATGACCCAAATGACTGGTCAATCTCCGCTCGACTTGGCCAACCAGAAGGGACAGTATCCCACACTCTCTACAATTGCCTGTTTCAGTAGCGCAGGTGCAACGGCAGGAGCTGCTATAACATTCATCTCTTGTAAGTCCAATCCTTGAGCCGACATGGATGATTGCTAATGCTCGCAAGGTCCTTTCGAGCTTATCAAGCTCAATGCCCAACTTGCTGGTAAAATGAAGAGAGAGATAAACCCTTCAGATCGCCCTCAACCTATTAGCGATCTTCGCACTGGTGCTTTCAGAACTGCGCAGCAGCTGGTCCGGGATCGCGGAATCCGTGGCCTGTACTGTGGCTATCGCTTGCATCTTGGTAAGTCACATACATCGAGAATCAAAGTCCCGCACAGCTACTGACGTATTATCTTACAGTTCGTGATACTATCGGCACTGCTATATACTTCGGTACCTACGAGACCGTGAAGCAGGTTCTCTCGAACGGTCGCGGAAACGAACCCGCCGAGCCAGCAGCAGTAGCTCTTGCTGGAGCAACCTGCGGTATCGTCAGCTGGGTATTGGTATGTTCAATGCAGCTCTAACGTCTTCATGCCATTCCTAACAATCTTGCAGATCTACCCTATCGACGTTGTCAAGACCCAATTCCAAAAGCATCAGCTGGAGACTGGCCGCACACAAGTCACGCGTCCGGACATCAAGTTCTTCCAGCCTGGTTCATATAGAGGTAAACAGAGCCGGAAAAAAACATACATGAGCAGTAACTGATATGAAAGCAGGTCTTGGAGTGAGCGTCATGCGCTCCGCACTTATCAACATGATCTTCTTCTCCTCATTTGAGCAGATCAAGAAGCGCATCAACAATGCGGGAGACATATAATTGAGTTTCTGGGAATGTACATGTGTAGCGAGGCGTCATCTGGGAGGGAGGGATTACTGATTTACGCATGAACGATTGCGCACGAACTTGCATGGAAGGAGTTTTTTCGTGGTGGCATAAGGTGTTATTCTGGCTTCTTCAAAACGGCGTTTATCCGAGGGCACGAGCTGTATCATATCCGGAAGGGTCCTGGACACGAGAGAACAACGCTATCGCTAAATGTCAGACATTGCTCTCTTTTTCACAGATGGAAGAATTTGAGACAGCACGATCTCAACATGCTGTTTGACCGTTCGTTGCTCGTGATCTTTTGATATGTCAACGGTGGTTGCTGTAGCTGTGAGATTGCGGCATGCCGGACTTGTCTATAACGGCTCGTTTATCCTCGTGGTTGAGCGACCGTCTTTTGTCCAGTAGTACTTGGCGGAACACAGAAACCGACTACTAGACAACAGTTCGGTCCTACAGTTGTATGAAGTAATCAGAGTCTGCAATGCTTACCGCTGCTTTAGATCAAGATATCTCATGATAGCCGATGGGTCCGAGAAGTGGCTGGTCGGCTTGCGGCTGTGCAAGCAAGCGTCAGAGCCCTAGTATCTTATCGTCATCCAACAAGGGTGGACACGCTCGTACTTGAATATAGCCTTTCCCTCGACCCTCAGATTTACGGGATGGCTGTCGCAATGCAAGATTGAGTCAAGCGAAGACGTGTTTTCGAGTAAGAACCAAGTTCTGATCCGAGTCGGAGGGGCAGAAGCTAGCGAACAAGGGTTCGGGTTTGGGGGGTTGCTGCAGCAACTGGGTTGATAAACTTCTCCAGGGAAGGAAAAAAGTGCCACAATCGCGAGAAGGAGCTGTGGCTGCCAATTTATCCAAGCATGCCTTTCCACTGCTGCCCAGCGACGCGTCAATGTAAGCAGGGCCCAGACGTTGGTATCGAACGGTGGCTGGTGCCTTTTGATGCAGTGGGTATCAAAGTGCGTGACGAGCTTTGTTTACTCTAAGGACCGGAATGACCGGGCGGTCGCATGTGCGAGGCCCTTGTCCAGCTGCAGAAGAGGCCTGTGGCCCTCGATTGATTGGATTGCTTCCTTTGTTCGTTCCCCGCCATCTATTTACCTTGAAGGTACCTACCTAGCCACTTCTTGTCTCACCCCGACACTACTATCTCGCACTTCCGCGTCCGCTCTTTCTGTGAAGCATTGCACCCGCGACAAGTCGATCAAAGACGCGACGATCACGACTGTGACGATGTATATGGGTTGATAGATCTGAGTTGTGATATTTTGTCTCGCAAACATGTCGAGGACAGCTCTCCCGAGACACGTACTTGGATATCTCGCGCTCACGGCCGCCCAAGTCATTGCACTGGACTTACCATACAACCCGACACACATTGTCATACCTGAACAAAACGACGAAGACGACCAAACGATATCTTACGCATATATCCTACAACCCAAAACCAATGGCCAGGCCAGCTTACTCTCGCTCGATCTCACGAAATCATTAGAGGCTTCAAAACTTTCCTTAACAACACTTTACGACTCACTACCGTTCTTGGGCACGACATCAAACCGAGCATACACACCACTCAAAGGCAGCGAACAGAATATCACTGTTGTCGCCGGCGACTGCGCCACTGACGGTGACGCTCCGGAAGTATGGACATTCATTCCAGCAGCTGGTGGCAAGAATGGCAATGGAACTTGGTCACAAAGCACACCTGCAGCAGCAACGAAGAGCAAGGTCCACGGGCCTGATTTCCTGAGCTCTGGAATTGCTTTCTCCGACTTGGCCAAGGGCAATGCATCGACGACAAGCTTGTATGTGTTTGGAGGAATGTGCCCGTTGCCCAACTCTACCGATGAAACCTGGATGTCTGCGGCCAACTATACCAACCAGATGATGACATTTTCCCCGAAACTGGATAGCTCGAAGCAGGTGGCCTACACCTCCGCGTTCCTATCAAGCAAAGGTCCACCCGTCGCTGAGGCAGGCTTCAGTATGACACCCTTGGCCCCAGCCTTCTCGGACAACTCCAGCAGCACACAAAGTGCAAGACAGAGCTTCGTACTTGTCGGAGGACACACCGGAGCCGCCTTCATAAACATGTCATCAGTAGCTGTGTTCTCTCTTCCTGAAGAGACTTGGACGTATCAGCCTGTGGATCAACCTTCATCAGCCAGTTCAGAATCGCCCGTAGAGCCAAGGTCAGGCCATACTGCAGTTCTGACTGAAGATGGCAAGAGCTTGGTTGTCTTTGGTGGATGGGTTGGAGACGTGACAAACGCTGCCTCTCCTCAGTTGGCCGTCTTGGAACTCGGTTCTGGCTATGGTGGAGATGGTGATTGGGAGTGGACAGTACCTCTACAAACAGCTTCTGGTCTACCTGGAGCAGGTATTTACGGACATGGTGCAGCTATGCTTCCTGGTGGCGTTATGATGATCATGGGTGGTAACAACATCCCCACCAGCTCGTCAAAGCGTCTCATACGACGCTCTTCAGCTACAACAAACTCAGAGACACTCTTCTACAACGTCACATCGAGATCTTGGATAACCTCCTACAGTCCTCCACCCGCTGTAACATCAGATAGCAGCGCATCAGCGCAAGATCAAAGGAAAGGTGCTCTTACCACAACATCTCAGAAAGCTGGCCTCGGCGTCGGCTTGACTATCGGTGCGATTGTCGTTGGCCTTCTCATCATCTTCTACTTCTGGTACAAACGTCATCTCAAGCAGAGACGTGAAGCTCGTGAAAGCGACAGAGAACGTCTTTACAAGAACGGAGGCAATGGTTACGAGCAAGCTTGGTTTGGCAACGCTACCTACGAGCCCTACCACAGCGACTACGCCTCTGGTGGAAACTGGCAGGAAAAGGATGAGGAGATGCACGATGGATTCACCACCTGGACTCCTCACGGTGTTGAAAACAGCCCTGCGCAGATGAAAGAAGGGAATAAGGAGGTCGAGAGATCTGGGTTGTCGATCAACGCCCCAAGCCCGACAAGAGGACTCAGAAAGAATGGTCTGACACGCAGTCAATACCAGTATCATGCCGCTCCTCGATATGATGACGGCAGGTTGAGTAGAACTAGCGGCCACATCCACCCGATCCAAGAGAGGGATGAAGAGGAGGAAAGACTATCATCCCGTCACAGCAACCGCTCCTTCAGGGGGCTTGGAAACATGATTGGCTTGAAGGGCAGTGAGCAGGATCCTTTCAAAGATCCTCTACCCAACCCTCTTCGCAGTCACCCTGTTACCCCTGAACTTGGGTCTGCAGTCGAAGGCTCTCCTATCCACCGCCAACCCACAAACACCAGTGTTATGACAAGCACAACTAATGGCACAGATCAAGTCAGCAGCTGGATCAACCACTGGACAAACTCTTATGCCGCATCTCTACGTCGTACAATGTCAGACTACCCCACCAGTAGATCTGGATCTCCTGACAAAACTGACGAGAGAACTTCCTCTGGTCTCAGCGAGAATTCGGAGCGATCCGGTTTGTCGGGCGATGGGCGCTCTGTCGCCCGAACGTCATCGACTCGTTCTGGTCTATTCTTTGGTCTGTCAGGTCATCCATCAATCACTCCATCGCAAGCACCTAGTGCATCAGTCATGTCACGTAGCATGTCACCTGCATACTGGGAGAATCGCCCCAAACATGCAAGCAGTCTGCATCCGCCGAGTTTGCGTCCTGGACTTGAGAGAGCACCCGACTCTTCCTCAACTCAGTGCACGACCTTCGGCCAGCTGATTGCCGAAAGTGAAATCCTTCTTGGGAACCCAAGCAGCAACCAACCTACAACAGCACCGCTCAGCTACAAGGTGAGACCAACCTCGACAGAGCTGATAGCAGCTGCCGTTGGAAAGACACCCCCACTTCCTCCTCGACGTCGTGGATGGATGGGCAGCATTCGCCAAGTTTTCAGCGGTGATCGCAGCATGAGCGCCTCTCATGCTCAACGACGTGTTGGTGCTCCCATGGTACCGATTCCTCCGCAACAATATAGAGATCGCAGCAACAGCCCGGTCAAGGGTCACGCTCGTACCGGATCATCCATGTCAACATCTGCCCCTCGTCGTGCAGCTAGTGACAGTTCCCAGTTCTTGGGAGCTAGACGTGGCAAACGCGACTGGGAGGGTGACGAGAACGATCCGCGCTGGCAACCCTACCGAGATGACCCCGATACTGGTGACTGGGGCGACGTACCAGAAGCTGAAGCAGCAAAGGACGCTGCTAAGAAACCGAACTCTGATGACGAGCGTGAAGACTGGGACATCGAAGAGGCTGCCGCCAACCGTGACGTTCAAGTCATGTTCACCGTCCCAAAGGCCCGTCTGCGTGTGGTCAACGCCGATGTCGACAAAGCCAGTCTGAGAAGTATCAGCGATGGCGCCAAGAGCATCCGCGCTAGACAGATACTCAAAGAACAAGAGGCAGAAGAGGCCAAAGAAGAAGCAACCGAGGCAGGCGCTCAGCGCAAGCCGTCCAACTACGGCATCCAGATACAAGACTGGGAGAGAGAAGCTCTAGAGAAAAGAGATGCGGAGGAGGCACAGACGAGCAAGAAGCTCGAGTGATGATGCTTCGACGATTGATATGAATATGGGTGGATCTTTGTGGATATACTGAGGAGGTTACCTGTTGATTATAACTTGGGCAAGGGTGTTTTTGGGAGTTTTCTCTCTGCCGATTGGAAAGCCATCGAGCATGACTGTTTTGTTTTTGGATGCACTTGCATCTCTTCTATTCTTCCTGTCAATCATTCATTAGACTTTTTGCTTTTGGCTGAGAACAGCTATTTTCTTTCTCTGGACTTCTTCAATCAAATCTTGATCATCATGAATAAGTCCAATTTGATTGATTCAAACTCATCATCTTTCTGATCAATTAGAGTCTCACAATATTGGTTTTGACAGACAGCCTTGTCTACACTGGAAGTATAGCGCATCGTTATAGCTTAGGTATCCGGCTATGTCGCTGCGTCAGGGAGGTGCCCCGATTTGTGTATCTTGTCTGTACCTAAGGAGTCTGCTTGGACAGAGCAGCGATTTTGAAAAGCATCTCGCATTTTTACTGATGTATAGCTGGCCCTACCAGGAATGGCTGATTCTCATGTACTGTAGATCAGATGACGTGACGTGATTTGCAGTATCG
>ERZ794946.641-NODE-641-length-13318-cov-3.926487_pt1 | contig 13318 bp, 16 predicted proteins | sample MGYA00433072_ERZ794946 | MGnify/ENA primary metagenome ERZ794946 (study PRJEB30137, sample SAMN04331413) | food metagenome | isolation source: Y3 must sample point D1 replicate A | place: Australia: South Australia | collected 2014 ...
TGCCCATCTTGATGATCGCCAATCTGTAATCCATCACTAGTACGAGCAAACCCGTGACCACCTACTCCAAAAGGCAGGACGAATCTGGCACTGTCTTCAAACTCATGGCCTGCAGACCTTTCAGATTCTGTAAGGTAGAGACCCGCAGGGAAGGAAAGCAGTTGATTATAAGGCCAAGAAAACGGGTGATTCTTTTCGTCCTCGCTGGCTAGACTGACGATGCGGGTAGATGTAAACAACAGGATGGGTTTGATAACGAGCTCGTCCTCATCGACATCCTCATCTTGTTCTTCATACTCAACAGAGAAAAAGGGCTGCTGGGCAAAAGAATCCTGATTGGGAACCGATACACCTGGTGCAATATATGTGAAGCTTGGGCGGCGAGCTTGAGAGAGGAAAGAGCGAGCGAAACCATGTGGAATGTGTGCCGCTTCAAGACTTTCGTCAAGCAGTAAAGGTTGATCGGCGTCAGTCACTCGCATCCCTTGATCTTTCATCCGACCTTCAATACTATTGACAAGTGCGCTGAAAGCCTCTACTGTTTCTTGTACCATGCCTTGGTTCCAGTGACGGCAGATCCATGGGTCAAACTTCTCGTTCACTTCAACAGTTTCCTCCACAGCTTGGATTTTTCCGATATCGACCATGTCCAGCCAAGCACTCAAGATGACCTCCAAAGGAAACCAAGGAGTGCGCCCGTTCAAGGTTATGGATGCGTCATGAATTGACATTTGCATGATAGCCCTATTTGTTTTTTGGTCGAAAGCAAGCCCGTCAGGATGGCTTGGTCCAAGATTTGCCAGTAGAAGCGTAAGATAGCGATATTTTTCTGGTTCGTCAAACCGCCAATGAAAGGTGTCCCATAATCGCTTCGGAGGTGCAAAGCCGTACACGTAGAAGAAAAGCGAGTATTCATCATCCGTTTTGGGAATCTGAGCCCGCTCGAGAAAGGCTATAAGATCATTGGAAAGAAGAACTCGACAGTCTTCCGCCTCTTGTCCCCAAATCTCGAACCATGTATCTGTCTCCAAGTCGTCCAAAGATCTACCAGAACCAGTCCACCCGAGCTCGAGAAGTTCGTTGTGCAGAGCTGCACAGCGCTCGTAATCTAGTCTATCGTGATAACGGACTGGATTTTCGGGAGTGACTCGCCAGAGCGACTTCGTTGGCTGATAAGCAGATTCGTTACTGGTCATCTTGTAAGAGTCGCTTGCACTGTGCAGCGGTAGACTATAATTTGAATGAAGTCGATTTTGTAGAGTTACGAAGTGTGGTCTGGACGTTACCGAAGGTGGCCATGTATGTTTGACATATAGGCGGCCTAGCCTTGACTCTGGTGTTATCACATTATTCACAGCCCAACAAATCGCTCTTATTCCATCTTCGTGCGACTAGTGCGAGAGTGATGCAATTGCGCACAGAAGGTCCGTGCCCAGTCGGTCTAGATCCAGCCAACTATACCTCAAAGGGATAATAGGCAGGTGAAAATCATCAAGATTTGGCAGCAGCTTGAGCACTCTGTCAGGTGTTTGTTGCGAGAAGGGTTGCCAGCCAGGATATTTTACGTCAGAGATGAGACGGGAGACTGCTCTCGCGGCCGCTGACACTGGGTAACATTGCTGACTCTCGACTCCTTCGAAGTGATGAGATGGTCAATAACCCGCACATTGACCACACACAAGCAAATGTCTGAGGAAGTCAATGCAGTACCCAGCTTGACATGACTGTCCAAGCCTGGAAACCACCAAGCAACCATGCTGATGTGTGACTGTGGTAGCAGCAGTTTGTTCGGTCCCCTCAGCGCCGGCGACTCTGGCTGCGGCCAGCATTATGCATGCGCCGTACACTATTCCTCGCCGTAGGAGCCGGTCTAAGCACAAAGTCCTCGATCTCAGGATCAATCTCCAGCAATTCTCGCTCTAGCGGCCAAAGCGGTGCTTCTGGTATAGTGCGAGCAGTAACGTTCCTGTCTGATGCACGCAATTTCCAGAAGATATCCGGTCGACCGCCTCTGCCTTTCTCCCCATCATACTCGACATACAACTTCCAGTCTCGCAAGGCTTTAGGCTCGTATAGGCCTTCGTCGTTTACACCAGGTCCCTTGAGTCGGAACCGACTACGCACAGACGGGTGCATGTATTCGTGGGTCGATTGCAATGGCAAATCAGTCTTCCGACCATCAGTAGGATCCACGACATAGTAACGACCTGGTGTCCGTGTGGTTGCACCGCCTAGAGCATAGATCCCAGTCATGGAGTCGATGATCTTTCCAAAAGACCAAGAACGCGGTTTTTGTTTGCTCTCCTTGTAATATCGTTCAGTGTCGTCCTGCTGATCCAAAACGTAGTCCAGGTCCATGTCGAGGAAGGGTGTAACTTGGGACATCATCCAGGCCAGAGTTATGTTGGCCAGCTCCTGGTCTTCGAGTCCTCCGCCAACATTGGAGTGTACACCCGGAAACCATACCTGCCGCAGTACGGTCTCATTACCTGGCTTCTTCTCCCACAAAGCTGGCTGAAAGGCTGACCTCCGTTCGTCGAGTGCAAGTGCTTGGAAAGCGTACTCGACGCAGTCACACAGTCTTGTATCATAGAAGGACATCCGCTTACTAGCTGAGCTTTGTATGCCCACTTTCTCAAGCCAGCCGATCCTTGGAGTTCCTAACGAGCCTGTTGACGGTCAAAACCTGTGAGTCTTCCGTCAAGATCTACCACTTACCGACGGTATCCCATACTCCTATCACCTTGATAGGAACTCGCAGTCTTGTCATGCCTCTTCTCTCGAGCTCATGACTGTATCTTGGATCCATCACACTTGGCTTGTTCTTGAAAGGCTTGTTCGGATGTTTCGGTTTGTAGTCGGAGTCGTGTCGACGTTGGACATCTCGAAATATTTCTGCAAGATATGGCAAACCGTCCTTGGTCAACATGCCGATGTTGTCAATGAGGCCTGCTATCGCGCGTGCAGTGAATCTGGATAAGTAAGCATCATGGTATGTCAGAAACATAGATGTGCTTTCTCACGCTCCACGACTGAAGCCGAACAGGAAGATTTCATCGCCAATCTCCCAGTTTGTCGCAAGATAGCTGTAGCCTTCCCTAACGGCTTCAGACAGACCTGTGAACTACCATTAGTATCAGGTTTGGAGATTTGGATCCTAGAGATTTCATCTCGGCTTCAACTGACCTTGACCAGTGGCTCCTCCATAGACCCGATCGACAATGCCGCCTTGGCTTCCTACCGATGATGAGAATCCATCAAGAAAATCAACAAGTTTAAACCATACCGACGCCGTAATGATAATAAACAATTTGCGGTATGGAGTCTGAGCTGGCAGGCTTGATGGCTCGTGAGATCCTGGTGACGTTGCTCGCAAGATCATCACCTCCTTTCAAGCTGCCACTGTCAGAGTTGAGCCACGTGCCTGCGCATGCTCCATTAGCGACACAATTCCCTCACTACGAACCAGTCTAGCGATCTGGAATAATACAACACGTGAATATGTTTGCAATTCGGAGGTATCATACCGTCTGAACATATTATGAGTCGTTTGATCGTAGGAAACCCCGGTCGTCGGATGAGTCGAGTTTCTCTAACTCGCGACCTGTCGACCCGATCATGATCCTGCATCTACAAGACAAGGAAATGCAACGTAATAACCTCGAAGACACATCCGCTACGGAGCGAACGACCGAAGTGGTACTATGACGATGGGTGTGTGTTTGAGGGAACTGATTCGTCGTTGCCTGCCGCATTGAAGACATTCGAGCGGCCCGTGCCCCACGCGGATCGGCCCCTTTGCTTGCAGCTTCTCACGTCAGACACGATCCCACGACACTTTCCTTTCAAACACACGATCACGCAAACATGAAACGTTTTCAGTGTGGAAGAAGAAGATGTAAATATTTATCAATGCAAGAAGGTAAAATCTAACCAAAATAACCAACAAAGATGATCATGGTATTTTCTCTTTTCAATCGTTCTAAAAACCTCAAACTCAAAACACGAGATAAATCAACACGCGATAATCATGTTTGTCCTCTATTGCTGGCCAGCGTTGCTAACAATGTAGTTGATCCAGTCGAGGCAGTCCTTGAGAGTGAAGCCCTCAGGGATAGGCTTGGCAGTACCGGTGGGTGCAGCTCCAGTTGCGGTGGCAGTGAGAGCTGCTGAAGGGACGCCGGTGCTGATAGCCTTGACGGCGTCGCTCAGGTTTACACCTGTAGAAGCACTGTCAGCGCCTGTGCTTGTAGCGGCGGAAGAGCTCTTGGTGATGGTGATGGTGCTAGTGCAGGAGGTACTGGAAGCAGCAGAGGAGGCATCAATTACCTTGGCGGAACCAGCGATGCACTGGGAGTAGTAGTCGTTCTGGACCTTGCAAGTGTATCCCGAAGCACACTGGGTGGCACCGGTGTAGCTCTTACCACCGCATTGTCCGTAGGCAGCGACAGTGCCGCTAGCAGATCCGGAAGATGCAGGAGCAGCGCTGCTAGACTTGACAACGGTGGCCATGGTGGTAGGCTTGACAGAGGATGCAGCAGCCTTAGTGGAGGTCACAGGGGCCTTAGCAACAACGCTCGAAGAAGAGGTGACCTTAGCGACGTTGGTGGTGACGGGAGCAGCGCTGGAGGAGACGACGGGGGCAGCGCTCGAGGAGGCAACGGCGCTGGAGGCAGGCTTAGATGAAGCGGCCTTGGAGCTGGCAGGCGCAGCACCAGAGCCAGATCCGCTGACAGTGAAATCAATGCAAGACTCGTAAGTCTGATCAACCTCTCTAGAGTCCCACCAGTGCTGAATAACACAAGCACCAGCAGTGGAGCACTTGCTACCAAGGTCCTCGGGGATGGTAATGTCGAAAGAGGTCTGGTCAGCAGGAACGCCCGAAGCAGTGGATGCGTAGACGTCCCAGGAGATCAGAGGAGTGCCGATGATGGTGTTGGTAGCAGTGTCGACGATCGAGACGTTGGCGGTACCGGTGTGAGGAGCGCGGACCTCGAACTTGATGGGAACCTTCTGGCCGGCGGTGTAAGTCTGGACGAGGTCCTTGTTGTCCTCGTACTTGAAGCCTTTGCAAAGCCAGATGTCACACTCAGCGGCCTTGTAGTCGGTCTGGGTCTTGGCAACCTGAAGTTCGCCCTGGACGTTACCATAGTTATCACCAGCCTGGTTGTAGTAAACCTGTTGGCCGCAAGCAGCCTGGAAAGCGGTACCAGGCATACGGGCCTTAGGAGAGCTGAGGAAACCGTGACCACGAACAGTGGCGGCCATACCGGCAACGGCGAGAGCAGTAGTAGTGTACTTCATTTTGGATGTTGAAGGCGTTGAAAGTTGAAAATTTGATGATCAGAGAATGGATAGATTTAAAAAGCACCCAGTGCTATGTGTCGAAAGAAGGAATGAATGTGGGTGGTCACAGACCGTGTGAAAAAGAGCGGACAGATGCGAAAGTTGCAATGATCTTGAAAAGAAGAAGGCAGAGGACAAGCAGAAACCTACATATACTCGAGGCCTCTTGCAAGAAAGGTAGAACCAGGAGACCAGGGTTAGGGCAAGGTTCACGCTGTCTCCACTGTTTCATCCAACAACAGGAACAACGAGCGATCTAGCAAGCGATCAAGAACGAGCCGACAGCTGCAAGTCTCGATGCCGGTATGGCCCAGCTCGCTTCTGTGAGTCGCGTTGTAGGTAGATGACAAGGTGCGGCTCTTGTACATGCGCCTCGACTCCTGGCTCATCTCGCGTGTTCGACGCCGGCGCCAACCACCGTTCCTGACGCAAGTAAACGATCTAACCGAGCAACACTCACATAACGCCATATCTTCGAAACGCGAATGTTGGAGTCGGGGACGTTCTGGGGCAGGTTCGTGCGGTAAAGGGGCCCGGACTTGTTTCACCTTAAATCCTGGGTGGGTTCGATGCCAAGGAAAATTCAAGGCGAACTCTGCACCATCGCGGAAGAACTCCACTTCGACTTGAACTTCATCTCGTCAATTGCTCCGGCGCCTCGCTGTATTACAGTTGTGACTCCATCAACGACTGTGCATTTTACGGACTCGCCTTGCATACCGAAATTGCCCCCTTTGTTTGCAAGACAACCTCGTGTCCGCACAAATTTGAAATTCCATCCGACGTCAACAACGCGTGATTCAACCATGGCACCTGTAATAGGTCTGTCACACATCACGAATCCACTTGCAACACCATATCAATTACAGAACACCGCCTCCCAGCTCGACAGAATACCTGGTGACCTGGAAGTCTCGATCAGATTTGAAGGCTCAAGGCTGATCCAAGCCGCTGGCGTTTTGCTGCATCTACCTCAGGAGCTTATTGCAGAAGCCATCATCATCTTTGCCAGATTCTGGCTAGGGCCTGAAGGTGGAAGCTTAGCAGAGTATCACGCCAAGGTATGCATGTTCAAGGGTGCCGGTCCGAACGTGGCTCTGGTTCTTTGACAGTGTTGTGGCTGTCATCATAGTGCAGCAGTCTATGCTCGCTTCCGTGTCGCTTCGAAAGGAGTCGCTGCCGAGAATGCCCTAGGAGCAATTCACTAGGGCTTTCATTTGACATGTACGACGTCCTGACTGATTCGGCGCTTCGAGATGAATCGTCAGAGACATCGAGCAGGCCCGTGATTAACCATTGTCACGTTCCGGCCACCTTCCCGCGCCTTGTCAATGCTTCCGTTACTGACTCCTTTTTTAGGACGTGATTGCTGCTTCAGTATATCTGGTGACCAAACCATCCGCACACCCGGTAAGCCCTAGGCGGCTTTTGAGTGTTCTAGCATATCTGAACAAGGTTCGACCATCACTTGACATCGAGTCAGCAAGCAAAGTCGCCCCTGAAGACTGCTTTCTATCAGAAGGCTCTTACCAAGATGGGCGATTAGCACTTATCCATACGGAAGCCCAGATGCTTCGAATCCTTGGCTATCAGACCCATGTCTCTCTCCCGTACGCGATCTGCATCAACTATTTGCAGGCATTGGATGTATTCACAACAACCGAAAATGGACAAGCTTTGGCGAAAAAGGCATTTGCACACTTGAACTCGGCTTTGTTCAGTCCGCAGCTGCTTTACCTGACACATCAACCTCCATCCCTCGCTACCGCCGCCATCTATCTCGCTGCTAAAGAGATAGGAGTCAAATTGCCGGACGAAGAGTGGTGGGAAGTTTTCGATGTCGACAGAGAGGAGCTCGGCTTTCTGGTTGTTGCATTGATCTCCATGGAAGGGTTCATCGCTGAAGAGACGCAAAAGTGGTCCAAGACCAAGGTACCTCTGACTCTTGAGGACGTACAGGCTTGGATAGACAAGGAAGCACAGTCTTGAGTACGCATTGAGTTTGCTTTGCAATCTATCTCCATGTCAACTGCTCTGTGTAGCTTCTACGCTCAACAACGCGACTCTATCCTTCACAAAGAGGACAGCATGTCTCAGACATATCCAAGGATGTCTCCATGGACAAAGCGAGGAAAGTTGATTCTCACCAAAAATAAACACATGACCAAGACATCCGCCTGAGGTCATTATTGCCTCTCATAACCCACACCCGACTCCTCGATGTTCAGGGTGTCATTTCTCACGCTTTCAAAACACGAACTAATGTATCGTCACGCAAACACAAATGTCAACTCATCTCAACCTTCCGATCATGACTCCACGTCCAGCAAATCATCCAGCAAATCCTCCGACCGCCAACGAAGAGAAATACCACTGGCCTTCACAAACACAGGCTGGGGTCGTGAATATGCATCGAATCCAAACTGGGAGCATGAGAATCTGGCAAAGAGCAATCCGGCAATTCGTCAAAGATCGCGGTTTCGTCCTGAGTCAGAGATCAACGACAGCAAACCTTTACCCATCGCGACAACACTTTCATCTACACATGAATCTGCAAACTCATCCACATCTCCTTCGCCGTCAACGACGACTGCGTCTTCGTCTGTCACTGAAGTGTCTCGCGAGTATTCTGTCATGAAAGCTTGGGGGTTCTTCAGTCGCAGTCTTTCTCCACGCACTAGTCCTATAGCTTCTGATCGCAGCGACACGGAGAAGAGAAAGACGATTTATCTCGAAGAGCAAGGGAGTGAGGAGACGGGACCTTGGCTGGAGATGCTGATGCGGTGGGGGCATTTCGAGCATTGGGATTTGAAGATGTTGAGTCGGTCGTGGTATATGCCTATTACGCCTTAGCTTGTTATAGACATCGCAAGACAATCCTGTATCTGGCTTCTTTTGCCCCTCATGTCTCGCTGTGTCGCGGTGGTTTCTCAGTCTCAAGTCGAAGATGTGCAATGGAGTTGTGCCGGGGGCTGGCAAATCCGCAGCTCGATCGAACACGAGCGAAACTCTACATACAGGGGTACAAAGCGCAGTGGTGTGAATCAGCAAAAGAAAGCCTTGGTACTGAGGTCTTACATGACCGTTCTACAGTAGGAAATGGATCATGATTCAGTAATTTCGTTTCCGTGGCCATGACCCTGGTGGCAGTCGAAATCGATACTTTCCGAGCAGGTGATGGAGTGTTGCAGCGCTACAGGGACAATCGCTGCTCATTGCAGTGTTTTCGCCGGGGAGTCACTCTTGAGTGTTTGTAGGATATTGCCGATGACCAGAAGGGGATATGGCGGATCCTCTAATAGAGTCATGCCATTCGTAGTCTCTGATGTGGGAAGAATGGTAAAACGAATTGATTGTGCCCAGAAAGGTATGTGATGATGCTGCCGGTAATGTGATGATAATGCGCCGTATGCTCAGATGCCAAACCTTTTCCGACCTAATCCTTAACGCCCCGCTGTGTGTCTCTCAGCCTACCGCCCCAAATGCCAGATTGCCTCAGACTCATCACCTTGTGTATCTTAACATCCTATTTGCAGTACTTTGCGATAAAGTCCTTTGCGTTCTTGTCGAAAGTCTCGCGGTTGTTCTTGTACTCGTCGGCAATTCTACTTTCGACGGCATCATCGGGTTGGGGAGCGGCGAGGATTTGGCGGACGAGGATGAGGACGTCGCGGATCTTGTTCGGAGGCTTCCATTGATCGGAGCGGAGCATGCCTAGGCACATGCTGCCTTTGTCGTCGTTGGTGACATTGGGGTGATAGATTTTGGTCTTGAACGAGACGGTGGGTGGTTTGAAGGGGTATTCCTTGGGTAGCGACACTTCGATCTTGAAGTTGGCATTCTGGATGGTGGTCAGTATGGTGAGCGGTAGGAGGAGAGGCAGGAGGTTACACACTGCGTAGACAGAGTCTTCCGGACCCTGCATGATGACTTCCCAGAGAAAGACGTTGCCCTCTTCGGCGAGCTGCACACTTGTGCCTGGCACGGGGTTGGTCGACACCTGACCCAGTTCCTGTAGTGGCGCGTCAGTCATTGTCGCATGCGCATGTTCGCATATATCATACGGTGACGATTCTCTTGTTAGCCATGATGGGTTGAGAATATGTTTGTTATGTGGAAGGAAAGGAGAAGGAAGGCGTCGAAGAAACTTGGTTCAGCCTTCACGAAGGTGTCAAGGGTGTTTCAGCGACGCGGGGTTGATTGGCCGTGAATTGCGGGGCGCTGATGCTCTCACCAACCAAAATAAGTCGCTCTGACTTTTAGCTTCTCCTTCGTTCCTTCCTCACAATCCCGTCCGTCTCACTTCTCGACATGCGGCTGTGACTCTTATAACAGCGCCTTCTTACCGTCAACCAGGCAACACACGTCCACACCTGTACGCATTGTAGATCTCCCCTCGTCAATACCTGCATCATCATGGCGGCTGCTGCCTAGTAATCACACGCGCCCAGTCGGCTTCATGCAACATCCAGCCTCGCGCCAGGGGTGCGTGACGACCTCGACCATAAGTACCCCATATCCATCCTGAATTCCAATTCTCTTCCTTCCTTCCACGCACGCCAAAAGGTCGCCGACAATCAACCCCCTCCAAGCATTTCGCACACGTACACCCCCTTCTTTTCGCAAGAAAAGGGCGTGGTTACTTGCCTGCGAAACGCTTGTCCGAGTGCGCGCCTGTTTCCCTCGAGCAGCTCCTCATGCTACGCGCGTCAGTCTTCATTCGTTTATAAGCTTCTCGCTTCCCTCCTCTCTGTCCTCTCGTCGTGACAATCCATTTCAAGATGTTGAAGAGATCTTTTGGTTACAAGGATCGTGCTGGAAAGGCTACGAAGCCTGTCAAGAGATCCTTCCGTGATGATGCGAAGAAGAAGTTGATGGAACAGCTCAATCAGCCGTCCAGTCCGCCGTGTGCTGTGTACGTGTCTTGATTTCTTTGTCTCTCTACACTCTTCTACTCAAAGTTCTGCCATGTCCACCCTCCTTCCGTGATCATCATCAGGGGCAATAACCCTGTGGAAAGGCACAATACTTTCTGCTTGAACGAAGTCGTCAGGAAAAGTGGGCCAATTGAGCGCTCTCACTGGACACGACTCTGGTTTTGAAAATCATCTTGCATTTGGACCGCTACAAATGAGACAGAGCTCGGTGATGGAGAGAGAGTCCTGCCCCTTGATTTGGTCTTCTATGTTATTGTTCCCCTATCGATCTCAGTCACGTACTAATGCCCCCTCAGCCAGGCCTCACCCAGGCTTAACAGTGCCATAGTCACCATTGTGGTTGGCAAGGACCAACGCCTGTTCGCTGCCCACGAAGACGTCCTCAATAACTCGCCCTTTTTCGAATCGGCCAGTAAAGACGCCCTCTATACTTCAGCTTCCCAATCAACCCGTCGCATCTTCCTCCCCGATGAAGACGCAGAGATCTTCTCCGCCGTCCTCGAGTTCATGTACAAAGGCGACTACTTCCCACGTCTCCTCCACGACCGCAGAAGAAACGCCTGGGTTCTCGAATCCGTCGACGAGTGCTCTTCCCTCTCCCCCAAATTTCAGGGCAGGGGTAACGCCGACACTATTACCTCCTACAGTTCTCGTGTCAACGGATTGATCTTGCGGGATACAGCTATCTACTGCCTGGCTGAGCGCTTCGGTCTCGAAGACCTCAAGAAGCTATCCTTGCGTAAGCAAGGTTTGCAGTCTGGTATTGAGGTGGCTACTATCCTGCGTAGTGCCAGATATGCCTATGACAACACCCCCGAGAATGATGCGAGGTTGCGTGCGCATTACCTTGCTTTGATCATTCGCAGCAGAACCACTTTCAAACGTAGTGGTACGATGCAGGTTGACATGGAGAGTGGTGGTCGCATGTTCTTTGATCTTTTCGTCGCGATGTCAAATCACATTGACGACTTAACTGAGCTGAATGGGTGAGTTTAAGATCTTCTTTTTGCTCTTTCCCTTGTCCTGGGTGCTGTTTTGGTCTTCGTTACTAATCTCTGGTGTTACTATAGCGCTCGCCCTTCTCCACGTGTCGACTATTGAGCCTTGCCTTCGACACCCATATCGCGCTCCTCCACGCCAATTTTCCGAATCCTTCCTTCTCAAATTTAACCTATATCCAGAAAAAATAAACTGTTGATTTCGATAACTTGACTCCGCCCAGACTGGACATCTTCTCAACTCCTCCCAAATTGTGACACCAAAGGAGTTTTTTTGATTGGCTAGCATTTGCTTTCGACCAAATTGACGACAACTTTCATCTCTTATCACAATTGACAATATAAGCACAAAAACAACAGAAGAACATGCTCTATCTCTGGACTGGCTCGACGAAGGAGCACTGGTTAATAGGAGGAACTTGACGGAAGGCTATTCCAAGGTTCTCGAAACAACAAACATGCTCACTGCTCTGTTCACCACAAAGACTCCCTGCGGTCCCACTCCTCTTCTGGCTTTCGAGCTATCGATGAATTCAAGGCTTCAGGGATAATCTGGGCTACAGATCTGCAACCACTTTCCTGTCATTTACGGATTACCAGATTGTATTGCGACAGTAACACATAACGTTTGCAAAGTTTATATAGCAGCGAACATAATCAAAGCGACCAATGACAATTGTTATGGTCTGCCAAAAACATGAATCTCCTGATCTGCCTGCCCTGGAGAATTGTGAGGAATGTGCTGCTTCACTGGATTGTCATCAACACCATGCCTTTCGATAGCTAATCTGGTGTCTAGTCTGTATTCACAGGGCAATTTCTGTTCCCCTGACTCCGCTATCTCCGTTTCTGATGGGGGTAGATGTGAAACTTGTCTTGCAATATACCAGCTAACCATCAAGGCCTCCTCACAACCCCGAAATTATCCTGCTCACCTTCCACACTCCCCACACTCGCCGCTGGCGAAGTGACACCCAAAACCGCGGGCTTAACATCCGGATCCACAAGCCTAACCCTACAACCCAACTTCTTCGTCCTCCTCAACCTCCTAATCCCATACCTTTGCACCTCCCTCCACTTCTCATGCGTGAACAAACTGCGCACGAATTCCATTTCTACCGGATACATGGTGCTCCAATTGACACCCCATTCTTCGGGCTCGCCGCGTTCGATCACCGTGTTGTCGGGGGGAACGCGGGTGAGGCCGGGGAAAGGTAGGCTGAAGAGACCGTAGGGTACGGCGGCGCTTTTGGGCGTTCCTATGGGCCAGAAGGTGCCGCCGAAGACTTGGCCTTCCCATGCGTTGCCCAGTTCGTTCATCCTTTGATCGCGCCAGAAAGGCTCGAAGGGCTGTTTGTACGCCGAGGTAATCGTCGGGTCTGTAGACGAGTATTTTGCATTATTCACTCGCCAGATTGCATGCAGGACTTCGTGGACTGCGGTGATGGCGAAGAGGAGTTGGGTACGGAGGTATGCTGATTTCGCATCCGTGCCTGGTTTCCATCTTCTGGAGATGTTGGAGGCTTTGAGTTTATACTGGAGGACGTCGAGGAGTTCTTTGTTGAAGGTTATGATGGCTTTGCAGGCGCCTGGGACGATTGTGGAATCTTCGGGGGCGTCGTTGGTTACTCCCATGGTATCGTCGTCGACGTCGTCTTTGTGGAAGGGGAGGAAGCGGAAGATGATGTTTTGTTTCATGCTGTTCAGCGTGCGCCATGTTTCTTCCGAATGCCATGCATTCAGGTTTTCGGATTGGAAAGTGTAGAGTGGTTGTCCAGCTTTCTTTTCCGTCGCAGCATCGTTCACACGTGTCAGTGGTTTTGTCAAGAACCCCTTGATATATGGCAGAATATGAGGCTCGTCCAGGATTCTACTGGCTAGCATTAAAGACGGGACAAGAAGTTGGTAGTCGTTTTTGTCAATCCTCCACCAGCGCGAACGGTCAAAGATGGGATGTATTAGTTCGATCTCGTCTTGCATGCGAAGGGCCCGGCGATAGTATGGTCCAGTTCTATGATCGTCTGCTGAGTCCTGGAA
>ERZ794946.642-NODE-642-length-13313-cov-3.715870_pt1 | contig 13313 bp, 9 predicted proteins | sample MGYA00433072_ERZ794946 | MGnify/ENA primary metagenome ERZ794946 (study PRJEB30137, sample SAMN04331413) | food metagenome | isolation source: Y3 must sample point D1 replicate A | place: Australia: South Australia | collected 2014 ...
GTTGAAACAGGTTGACGATTGATCGCCATTCACCATTTGCTTACGACCACTCGTAAACCCACCTCTAACACCGTTTTCCACCATTGCGACTCGGCTGGTGGATTCCACGTGCTTTTTCTCGGCTGCATGCTGCACCCTCTCGTGGCTGGCCAATCGCCCGGAAATTTTGATGCGCCTCAAAATCCTACGAGGGGCTCTAGTTTCATCCACGACGCCTCGAAAACTTCTCTGCCGGTTGCTTGCGACGGTTTTCGCTTCCTATTCCCACTTGGAACCGCCTTCCTTACTCGTCAATCGGCCGAATCTTGCTAACGTGCGTAAGACTGCTGCATCGTAGAGGCGAGTCCGCTCGGTTGAGATCAACGTTGATGAAGCTGCAATTCTACCCGTCGGCACTGAGACCCTCAGGGCCAATTCGGCTCACTTACGCTTAATATATTGCAATATAAGGGTCTGAATTGAACCGCGCCATATGAGGTCCAGACGTCTATATCACGGTGGATACTTGACTTCGAAAAGCTACTCTGAGCCTTCCACCAATCTCGAAGTCAAATAGCGAAATTGTTTCGCCGCCGACGTCTCATGGGCCTGCAACTTCCGTGCGCTATATGCACGAAGCGGATCCTTCGCGCGGCATGGTGTGTGTGGAATCCTCTTGGAGCACGCGCACCACGAGACGTACCGGAATAACTTTCAACGGGCAGATGCTCACAATAGCTGACTACCAAAACGCCAATTGACCGCTCTAGATAAGAGACCAAAATCAGCTTTCAAATAAAACCATAATCTCTCTAGCGAGGACACCTGAACCTCGTTCACCTCCGGACGTTCACGTTAACTAAGTTCAACGTCCGGCAGACGGTCCACACCCCATCCGCACATTGCCCAGCCATTAGGGCGATCAAGGTTCGCATACATACTGCACGGGCCGTCAGCGACCCTCTATCGTTTTACAATAACTTAAGAGCATTCGCGCCCCGCCAAGGTAGATCGCTTTAGTTCTCGAGTTCTTCAAAAGTGGTGGAGTTCCCTGGTCGTTTGATTTTTCCTGAGGCTGATAAGAATGTCTATTCCTCAAGCGCGTCCTGGAAGTAACGACACCATGGATCACACTATCGCGTCCACCTCTTCCGCCAGTGTTATGCCTGAGGCTACCACCAAGCCTGGACTCGCCTCGGGAACGAAAGAAGTTCGTAGCTTCGATGGCATTGATGACGACGCCGATCTTGACTACCATGGTCACCTTCGCAATACTCAAAACGATGATGGATTCACTCGTAACGACGCGCGGGAGATGAAGCGTATGGGCAAGAAGCAGGAACTGAGAAGAAACTTCCGTACCATGTCGACTATCGCCTTCACCATCATTCTCCAAGGAACCTGGGAGGTTCTCCTGACTGCGACAACATCAGGCATGGTCAACGGAGGTCTTGCAGGTCTGGTATGGTCTTACATCTGGACCTTCTTTGGTTTTACTTTCGTCGTCTTCTCGCTGGCCGAGATGGCATCCATGTGCCCAACTGCTGGCGGTCAATATCACTGTAAGACCCATCTGATTACCAGCTATATAAAGATGGAGCATACCAACTGACGTTCACCTGATAGGGATCTCTGAATTTGCACCCCCATCTCAGCAAAAGATTCTCAGTTTCCTTGGTGGTTGGATGTCCACTCTCTCTTGGCAGGCTGGTACCGCATCGGGACCTTACCTGGTCGGAACCTTGATTCAGTCCCTGATCTACGAGAAGGATCCCAACTATGGCTACGCCAACTGGCAGGGCACTCTTTTGGTCATTGGTATCACCCTTGTGGTCTGGGCCACCAACATCTGGGGATCTAGAGCGATGCCTGTCTTCCAGAACATAATGATGATTGTTCACGTCCTTGGCTTCCTGGTCATCATTGTTATGATCTGGGTCCTTGCGCCTAGAAATACTGCTTCTGATGTCTTCGGCACCTTCACCAACTCTGGAGGCTGGAGTAGCATGGGTCTCTCCCTCATGGTCGGTCAGGTCTCGGCCGTCTATGCTTGTATCTGTTCCGATGCAGCTGCTCACGTTTCTGAGGGTAAGATATATTGTGTCTGAATCTGTACGGTTCCATTGCTAACCATCTTTGCAGAGGTCAAGGATGCCGGAAGAAACGTGCCTAGAGCTATGATCTGGTCATACTTCCTGAACGGTGCACTCGGTCTTGTTTTCCTCATCACCTACATGTTCAGCGTTGTCGATCTTTCCGGAGCCATTGATGATGCCAACAACGGATCAGGCTACCCTTACATGTACGTCTTTACACAGGCGTTCTCGATGCCCGCCTTCAACGTTCTCTCTGCCATCGTCGTCATCCTCATCTACGCCGGTACTCTCTCTTACAACGTGTCGACCTCTCGCCAAACCTGGTCCTTTGCTCGCGATCGAGGCCTGCCTTTCAGCGACTGGATCGCTAAGGTTGACCCTAAGCGTGAGGTCCCTAACAATGCGGTCGCCGTTACTTGCATGTTCACCATCCTTCTCTCACTCATCAACATCGGGTCTGATGCTGCTTTCAACGCCATTGTCTCGCTCAACCTTACTTCTTTGATGATCACCTACGTCGTCAGTATTGGCTGTGTCTTGTACCGCCGTCTTACCAACCCCGACTCTCTGCCCAAGTGCAGATGGTCCCTCGGCCGCTGGGGTATTCCTATCAACACATTCGCTGTCGTCTACTCCGGCTTTGTGTTCTTCTGGATGTTCTGGCCTCAGACCACCTCCCATGCTGCCGCCGACTTCAACTGGTCGGTACTCATGTTCATGGTCATCCTAGTCATCGCTGTTATCGACTGGGTGTTCAGAGCCAGAAAGACTTACACTGGTCCCGTTGTTCTCGTTGAGGGTTACAAGGGCGAGTAAACGTAACTCTCGTCAAGAAAAGAAGTCTCTAATTTATCTATTTTATCTTTTTGTATCTATCACTAATTGAAGATGAGAATGCTTCACGGCCGCGTCATTATATTTCTCAACACACTTCCACAAATTTTGATGTCGTGTTGACATGGCATACTGAGCTCGCTCCTTCCCCGCTCTGGTGACCGAGGTCATCCGTTATACCCGCTCTACCCGCACATGTTTACTCCAAGCTCATGACCATCCAGTATAACATCGAGATAGAAGGCAAGAACGATCCTTCAAAACTACCTTCAGAAATAGATGTGCTTATAGCATTGCACCAAATTCTCCAGTCGATCTCTCGTCCAACACCACCGCCAGTCCCGTATTATACATCAATCGAAAAGCATCTGTCTATTTGATCAATACTCATCGTCCTCAACCATGACCACCAAAGTCCTCCGAGCAGCAGCCTGCCACGCCTCCCCAATCTTCCTCTCCGCCTCCAAAACAACCCAAAAGGCAACCACCCTGATCCAAAAAGCAACCTCCAACAAGGCCAACCTGGTAATCTTCCCAGAAACATACATTTCCGCCTTTCCAATCTGGAGTGCCATCCGCGCACCAACAGAAAACCATGATCTCTTCAAACGAATGGTAGACCAATCCATCTACATCGACGGCCCGGAAATCGATACCCTCCGCACCACGGCTCAAAAATGCAATACCATGATAAGCATAGGCATTTCCGAAAAAGCGAGATGCAGCAGTGCCACTTTGTGGAATTCAAACGTGTTTATCGGGAGCAATGGAGATATTTTGAACCATCATAGAAAACTCCAACCTACATTTTTCGAAAAACTTACTTGGAGTGCTGGAGATGGATATGGGTTGAAAGTTGTAGACACGGAATTCGGCAAGATTGGAGGATTGATTTGTGGAGAGAATACTAATCCGTTGGCGAGGTTTGCGTTGATGGCGCAGGGGGAACAGATACATATTTCTACTTGGCCTGCTGTGTGGCCGACTAGAGTGTTGCAGGCGGATAACATTACAGGCAAAGCGAGAAATTATGACAATGTCGCTGCCAACAGGACGAGAGCTGCTGCTCATTGCTTCGAAGCCAAATGTTTCGGCATCATCAATGCTGCGTTTTTGGATGAGCAAGCTATTGATATTGTTGCTCAAGGGGCGAGCAATGAAGCTAGTGTGAGACAGACATTACAGCTTTCTCAGAGGGCGGCCACGATGTTTTTGGATCCCACTGGCATGTTGATGCCTGGGTTTACTGTTGATGCTGATGGGAAGAAGCAAGAGACGGAGTATTTGCAAGACAGAGAGGACATCTTGTATGCGGATCTGGATGTCACGGAATGTGTGGAGGGCAAGCAGTATCATGATGTTGTTGGTGGTTATCAGAGGCTTGATATCTTTGATCTGAAGGTCGACCGGAGTAGAAGAGAACCTGCTAGGTTTACAGAAGGCAGACGCGATGAGGAGGGTGAGCCATGAGCTGTATATATGCAGAAGGAGCGGATCATCACACTACCTTCCGGCCTGAGATGTCTACCTAGTTTACGATTAGACATGGAAAGAGGGAAAGATGCATAACAATCAGACATCCATCAAACGGACATCCATCAAGCTCCGCTCTCTTTGTATGTAACAATCTGGTTTGCTTAGAATCTAACGAAGGAACATAGACAAATATAACGGCAGAATAACAGCAAAAAGTTCGCCCACCGTGGGAGTTGAACTCGAGCTTTTAGCAAAAAGAAGATAGAGGCCGGACTAATCAATCATCACGGGCGCATCCAACCACTACACCAAAGTGTAGCAATCGACACAGGCAAATCTGGCATGATTGGTCCGGTGAGAATTTGGCGAGATGTCTGATATATGACATTCAAATCTCAAATTCACATGTGAAGGGCTCGAAGAAGGATGCTGGACTGTTGATTTATTTTGCCATCGAAACATCACACCAATCGTGTCATGTCGTTGGCCACTTCACACATGTTACAATTACGCGACTCATGTCTTATCTACCAGCCAGAATATCACCGGCAATCTTTTCCGCCAATGCATAAATGGTAGCCTGAGGATGACCAGGCGGCAAGAATGGGAAAGCACTAGCATCGACCACTCTCAATCTCTCCACACCAATGACCTTTGCCCTCGAATCCACAACCGCCATGCCATCGTCTCTCCTACCCATCTTGCAAGTACAACTGGCATGCCAATTGAATCCAATGTTCGCCTGCAAGTAGCTCAAGATCTTCTCATCTGAAGAATTAAACGGTAGATCCTGTTGACCAGGGAGCAATTCTTCTCCAATCAAGATGGGTGCAATGGCGGAGGTGTTGAAGAACTGGCGCGCGCGCTTGAAAGCAGCGATTGCCACTTGTTGATCGGTAGGATGAGTGAGCCAGTTTGGATTGATGAGAGGAGCGTCAGACATGTCTGCGCTAGCTAGAGTGATTTTACCGCGAGATAGAGGTGTGAGGAGGACTGGCTGGATGTAGCCGACATCTATCACGTTCTCTGGTGTAGAGAATGACGATGTTCCGAAGGGCGCGGAGGAAATTTCGTACTCAATCTCTGGCCAGTCAGAAGGGAACGTTGCAAGATCGATTATGGTTGAGTTTGTGAAGGTCGATCGTGAATTGGATGGGAGTTTTTCCCAGCCCAAGAAATCAGACTGATCGTTTGTCAGGATCCCGGTGTGGTTAGGGCTTAGATAGTCGTTCTTAGCTTTGACTGCAGCTGCTGGGTTCATAAGACTGCCATAGGTCTCGACATTGACCTGTTGACCGACGCTAAGAACCACATGGTCCCACATATCTTGACCTACACCAGGTCGGTCTGCTACGACGGAGATGTTGTATTTTTGCAGCTCCTTAGCTGGACCAATACCAGAGACCATAAGCAACTGAGGTGATTGGAAAGCGCCTGCAGAGAGGATAACCTCTTTCTTTGCACTAAGGATGAAAGGCTCAGGCGAAGGACCACTCTCTACCAAGACACCAGCAGCGGTCTTGTTCTGGTCGAACAAGACTTGTTTCGCTAAAGTGTGGGTGTAGACCTTCAAGTGTGTCATCCTCCTACGCATCGCGGTGTCCAAGAATGAGGTTTGTGACGAACTACGGGTTTGGTCTCTCGGATTGAGCGTGAGAGGGCTGAATTGCGCTCCGGTCAGGTCACCGTTGATTAAATCGTGCAGTTCCCCAACACCAATCTCTGCTAGACCCTGCTTTGCCCACGACGCGATTGGGGTTGCACAGTGCGGGAAAGAGACTTGCAATGGTCCAGTGCCGTTCTCGCTGGTGATCAAGGGTACGGACGCGTTCATTGCCCGGAAGGTCTGATCGGGGTTGGTGTACTTGATCGAGGTCTGGTAATGCGGCAAGAAGTTGTCCCAGAGATAGCTTGAATCATTTACACTGTCTGACCAAGCTTGGAGAGAACCAATGGTAGGTCTGTTATAGTTCATGGCGTTTTCTGCAGAGCTTCCAATCTGTCAGCGTATTCCGCTTTCGTAACTTGAAAGCCACTCACCAGCCACCAAGCATCTTGCCTCGTCCATAATGAAGCCTCTGCCCTTGAGCACCAGCTTGAGGTGTTGTCAAGAAACCCCAATCAACCAATGGTGCATTCCATTGAGAGTCTGATGTGATCTCGTTGTAGTCTTGATTATATGCCGGCACCACCGATGTGTTGCCATTCTCGACTTCGTAGAAGCCGCCTGCTTCAATAACAGCAACAGCGTGGTTGGCTTCGGCCAGACGATAGGCAATCGCTAGACCACCAGTACCACCTCCTACAACCACATAGTCGAATGTTGCATTCTGAGCTGGTCTGCCGAAGTTGTTGGCCAAAAGTGGTGCTGCTTGGGTCAGAAGAAAATGCGTGCTAAACGCAAGGCCAGATGTGATGATTCTCATGGTGATGCTTTGTAATGACAAATAGGGAACACAGACTGCGTCGCGACGCGAACTACATATTTGTGAGCTGATGTCCGATTTGCATGTTGTCATGCATGGTCTCCGATGGTCTCCGGGAAGCTTGTTGCAGTGGATTTCGCTTTTGCTACGTCAGACCGTTGGCTTTGCGGTATAGACGTGAGCCGCTTGTATAGGGCAAGCCATCACGATGAATTGAGGGGAAGAAACCAAGAAGAAGGACCAGGAGGACCTGAGCATGATATACCGCACTGTAGGAAATGTATGGCTGTTAATTGTAACGTTCGATGGCTTCTCGAAGACGATTAACCGGACGGTCGGAACGCGACTCGAGCATAGATCTGATCGACCGGAAGGAGCGAGGGGAGCGACTGAAGATCACATTGCAGTAGCTCCTTAAGGAAAGTGGACGACAAGGGCAAGGGAAGCGCCTTTAACTCAGAGCTGTGCTTCGTCGCTGCCGGGGTCGCGGCTCTTGACCGACAACGTTTCGTTACGCGGCGGACTTCAGTCCCGCTCGTAGTATTTTCCACGTGTGATAGGACTCTCTACGCCAGAGACTACACCATTGCGAAGCACATTAGGTATCGCGTCAATGTCGTTGAGTGTCCGACGTTTCTCCAGATGAATCGATACTACGCGACATGTAGAAGCCAAAGTTGACAACCGTGACTGTCTTGAACCTCAACCGATGTGAGAACCGCTGACTATACTTGTCAATCTCGCAAAGGTCTCCAAATAACCAAGGTGGCAGTGGAAACTGCTCGAATTTCCCAGAGTGGGTGCGTATACAGAAAAAGCTTGATGACGAGCGGGCTTTGATTGTTTGCTTGGCCCGACAAAACGGTATAGGATGAAAGTGACAAAAGGTGCTGACGAGCCCGATCAATCCTCATCCGAAGCATCATAATCCAAAGTGGACATATTTCGATACTATGAAGGACTCTTCAATCATCATCTATGGGTTAGTATTGCGCGATAAACAGACAGCGGTACTGTTTCGTCCGCTGACATCATTTCTATTAGATATGTTCCATCACTCGTCCTGTCCATAATCGCCATAGTCCTTTTCGGTCTAGGATTTGCTGGACATGTCTTTTTGCTGTCGAGATACCGCACGTGGTATTTCATACCCATAGCCGTGGGCACAGCAATGGAGATAATCGGTTACATCTTCCGTATTCTGTCCAATGTAAAAGATCCCTACGCAGTGGCATACTTCGTCGCCCAGGTAAACATTCCCATGGAAGACGCATTATTGTATCACAGTCACTGACAAACGCTGTCTAGTACTTCTGTATCGTCGTCGCTCCTGTCCTCTTCAGCGCATCCATCTACACAATCGCTTCCACATTGACCAATTTCTACGGTCGAGAATACGCTCCTTTGTCGCCTAAACTCATCCTGTGGGGCTTCGTAGGCTGCGATGTCGTAGCTACCCTTCTTCAAGTCGCTGGCGCCGCTCTGGTTGGCACATCCTACTCCAATGGCAATGGCAACCAGGAAACATACAACCACATTCTGCTCGCCGGTCTCGCTTTCCAGGTCTTCTCATTCGCAGTCTTTCTGATTGTGTTCATCTGGATCCTTCTGAAAGCTCGATCTAGCCCCAGAAAAGTCAGTCCAGCTTTCACTGCCAGTGTTTTCGTGGCTGCCCTGGCAGTTTATCTGAGGACATGCTTCAGGTTGGCAGAGACAGCAGAGGGGTTGCTGCAGAATTTGTCCTCGCATGAAGTTTATTTTGGCTGCCTCGAATTTGCACCAATGATCGTGGCAGTCTATCTGCTCATGTATGGCCATCCAGGAAGATGGCTTAGTGGTGCTTCTATGGCCAAGCCAGCTCTCTCGCCCATCATGTCGGAGGCTTAGGGATAAGAGATATCAAACACTCGAGATTTACTTGTCTGGCTGGAAAGAATCAGTTTTCGATTTGCGCAATGATCGAGGTGGGGGCTCGAGCCGAGGGCGTGTGATCATCCAGCATCTAGCCGCCCCCGATAAGATGACCCATAGTGTCCTCTTCCCCTTCTGGAAAAATTCAATTGTAACCACTTCTTATTTTCTTTCAACCTCCGCAGCAACCCGCATCAACGCCGGGGCTCGACTCTGAAGAGTATTCTGGTGTTGAGATGAGTGTCGTGGCCACGCGTAGCCTACAACGCACGCAGAAATGCGACTGTAAGGCATCGCTGCTAAGCGAATCAGAGACTCGCATATAGATGAATCAGGTCAGCACCTGCAAGCCACGACGCAGCAGTCAAATCCGGTATCAATTATCCCGCTCGTGGTTGCGGATATGAAAAGAATGATCGTATCCGCTTTCTGTCTGCTGTACATTTGCTGAATACACCAAACATGGATATTACTCAAACTACGATAACTGCAATCCATGAAGTCTATGCCATAACTTGCTTCATCAGGGAGACTATCAAAACTGCGAAGAATTACTCAGAGCTCAAAAGCGATCTACAAGAGCAACTTGATCATGAGTTCGCATTCGTCGAGGCTTTCAAAGAGATATGGTTGGATGGAGACAATCCCCTTGTCGACCATCCCGGCGTACGTGATGGCTTCAAAAGCGACGTCGAAAATGTCATGAAAGCACTGAAGAGGAACATCGCCGAGTACGAAACCGAAGCTTTGAGACACAATGTGAACCTCCGAGATGACATCCTCGATGCGTGCAAACCCCAGCCAAAACGACCAAAAAGGTTTCTCACAGAGAAGATGCGGGCGAGGCTCGAAGCAATGCGACTCAAAGCGAGCTCACTGGACTGGGCGCTCTTCACCCAGGACAAACTTCAAGGCCTTTGTGAAGAGTACAGAAAGCGGACCACACATTTGCGCGAAGATCTGGCTTTCTTGACCTCCATCGGTGTTAGACCTATCGATTTCCAATCCAATGGATTAGTCGACGACAAGGGTCTCCAGAGAATTCTACAACGCCAAAAGCGGGTCAAGGAGAGACCTCAAGAAGACTATGAGCCATTGCAAGGCGACCTCACCGTATCAGCCCCGCTCAGCGCTTCCGGAAAGATATTCTCTGGCATTTACGGTGAGATTACGGAAGATGTGGTGATGGTTGAAGCGAGACCTTACCCAAGGCAACTCTCGGACGCTGTTGCAGACAACGATGCAGACAATGTGAAGCGGCTGAAACAACCTATAGTCAACTTGGCATGGCTCCTCAACCAGCCCAAGACACTCGAAGGCAAGCACGACAGCATCCACGAACTCAGCTGTACCGGCTACATTGACCAACCAGACGAGGAGCGCATACTCTTGGTATACTCCCCGCCACCTTCCATCGGCCCAAAAGATTGTCACACTCTTTACGATTGGATGAGCGTTAGTTCAATAGAAAAGCCGACCTTGGGTACGAGATTCAACATTGCCTATACGCTGGCCGCAAACCTGTTGACGACATTCACATCTGGCTGGGTGCACAAAGAAGTATGCTCGCAAAATGTCCTAATGCTCGGTACCAATCCTGCACTCGTCGGTTGGGGGGTTGCCCGTCAGGCCAACGACGAAACAAGCTTACAAGAGGACCTATCTCTAGAGCCCAACCTCTACCGTCACGAAGCTCGTTACAGAAAGCCCACAGCCAAATTCACCCCCGAGCATGATATCTACTCTCTCGGAGTTGTGTTGCTCGAGATTGGGTTTTGGAAGCCTGTGTTGACTCTTTTCGGCCCTAGAATTCAGAGATATGATCGAGAAGGATATTTCCCCAAGCATGGAGTGCTGACCAAGGGTCTGAGGTCGCTTGTGGGCACGCAGGAGTTGAAGTTTCAAATGGGAAGTATGTTCGCTGGTGTAGTCGAGCACTGCTTGACTGGTGTATTCGACTCTTTGGATACACCTGGCGGAAGTACGAGCTTGTTGCTTGACTTTCGGGCCACGGTCGTCGAGAAACTAAGATACGGTGTTACACTTTGATGATACTGATCAAGAATGGGAACTGGGTCGAGTTGCTTCGTACTTGCTTTCGATTGACTTCCGTTAGCTGCAATTTCATATCGATCTCCGCATACCATCATATTTAATCTGCCTGTGAAATCATTTCCTGAAAATAGCTGGAGTACTCCAGCCTTTTTTGGATTTACACCAGTTGTCCACCAGCGAGGGTGGCTTCTCTGACACTGTGAGCAATTCCGACTGATTAGAACTCCAGGCCGTTCTCAGACTGCGTTCATTGACTATTACTTCCCCATCCTGAATGCGAAATCGCACTGTGTACCAACCACGCCCTCTGATCGCCTCGTACCAATCGCCTTCAACAGGTTTCATCACCTTCAATACTTCTGGCCATCTAAGTACGATCTGCAAAGTGGGTGTGAAGAGCTGCGCATCGCTATAGTAGTCGAGAACTTTAGCCAGGCAGTCTTTCTCCCAATCTGGTGGCAATTGTTCAAGCTCGTAAAGCGGTTGCCAGTGATCTGGATGTCGGATGTCCTCAGGTGCTATGGCAGAGGCTAACACGTCGAAGTTGTTCATGAAAGAAGGCTCCGTTTCAATGTCGTCTCGTCTGATGGTGCCGCGATCTGCCCCGTGCTCCTGGAGAAGCTTCAAGATAGAAGGATATGCCCAATATGCTTCCTTCCGTCTTTGAGCCGACGGCTGTCCTGCTCGATTGCGACCGTAAGCGTTATGTATATATATTGAATCATCGGCCTCTGCTGACGCCTCATCTGCCTTCATATAGCGAGCCATGACCTTCAAATATGACATTCGAGCATTATTGGCTCCGAAGAATGCATGACGCATAGCGTTCCCCCCAAAGGACGCATTCTTGCAGAGCTCATTCACTCTTTCGGACATGCCCAGCTCCAGAAGACATTTTGTGGTCTCATATCTGCCGTCTGCGGCAGCCACTGCGAGACAAGTTGCACATATCTCTGAGAAGAATTTGACAATATCTCCACCTCTGGATTCAATGGCTTGAACGGTCAGTAGTATGAGGTTTCGGGAATCTTCGTCCATGAGTCGATTGTTGCTTGTTATCTCCGATATGATGCTGTTTCCAGAGTCGGTAATGATGCTTGGGTCCGCACCATGATCTAATAAAGCCTGCATTCTCGGAGAAATTTCTTTATATGACTCTGAGAAACTGACGACAGTCATGATCGGAGTCAACCCCTTGTTGTCTTGAATGTTCAGATTAGCCGGTCGGCGTGCATTTGAGACGAGTATGTTCACATCTTTCAGGAACTGATCTGTGTCCTTCAAGCGAGTAAGACGATGCATTGCCGTTTCTTTCTGCCAACCAACCAGAGTATGGACATCGATTGCCTTTTCTACCAAGAATCGGAAGATCTTGGAATGGGAACCTGGATAGCATGTCGATTGGGCATTGACTGAAGCCCATGCGTGCAAAGGTGTCTCTCTGTCTGGATTCCCTTCAACATTAGCGCCATTTTTGAGAAGTGCCAGGGCCACAACATCATTGCCATTTGCAACAGCCTGCAGCAACGGGGTCGGTTGGTCCCACGCCGTAGATTTGAGCTCCAGATCTACTCCAGCAGCTACAAGATCTTGCACAACAATCGTCAACGCTTCGAGTGATTCTTCCCATGATCCACACCGGACCCATCTTTGTAGTTCGGGCGACGGGAAAAGTGTTCCTTCAGGCACGCTCGACAGAAGATGTAGGAAGTTTTGTGCTTTTGTGTCTTTCAGTGAGGGATCTGCTTTGAGCCTCAAAAGCAACTTCACCGTCTGGGTATCCCCTCGGTAAGCAGCTTGCTGAAGTGGAGATCCTGCGGGGTGCCAATCTGCAAGTGGCATGTTGACATCGGCACCGCTCTCAATCAGGCACTTGACAGCGACATGACTTCGAGCGAAGACTGCCCAATGAAGCGGTGTTCCTAAGGGCCAAGTAAAAGGGAAGTGGGCTGAAGCACATGTAGGGAACTTGGCATCTTCTACACCAAGGTATCGGTGGTTGATGTCGGCACCCGCTTGTAGCAAAAGTCGCAGTGCCTCCGCAATATCGTCGTCTGGAAAGGCGAATAGCCAATGAAGCGGAGATGGCGATGTGGTACACATGCTGGAGGCTCTGAGGTTCAGCGAGACGAGAAGCTTTAAACAATTCACATGTCCACCCTGACAAGCGCTATCGATTGGTGTCTCGTCTTTCTTGTTTTTGGGGAGCTGAATCCACTTATTCTGCTGTAACACATCATCGAGGCTGGTACATGCGCCAATAGCAGCGTATGCGTGAAGTATAGAGTTGTCGTACGAATCCTCGTACGCTTCTTGCGGGATACTGAGAATGCTCTTAGCCCCTATAGCTCTCGCAGAACTGTACCCACCGGCGCTACGAAAATCGTCACGGAAGCTCAGTATCTCCTTAGGCGACAGTTCCTCAGGCTGATGAAAGACGTAGCCCTGGCGGACTGAATTTGCAGCCCAAATTCTAAGTGTTGCTTTGCTAACAGCCAGCTCCTTGGATTGAGATGCGTGTACCCGGGAACAGATT
>ERZ794946.643-NODE-643-length-13311-cov-4.235969_pt1 | contig 13311 bp, 12 predicted proteins | sample MGYA00433072_ERZ794946 | MGnify/ENA primary metagenome ERZ794946 (study PRJEB30137, sample SAMN04331413) | food metagenome | isolation source: Y3 must sample point D1 replicate A | place: Australia: South Australia | collected 2014 ...
GAAGTCTATGCTCTTGCTGCTCAGGCTGTGCAGCTCGGGGGAACAGAGGAGCAGTCTGCGTCGTGGATGGCTCGAGTACAGCTTGACTGAAGCTGATAGGAACCGTAGTGGGAGGGCGCTGCTCGGTGGCTGGTTCCTCGAGAGGCTTGGTCGTGGTATCGGCTGTAGGCGCAGAAGTAGCAAGACTCTGCGCTCGTGACATACTAGGTCTTGGTACGCTGAGATTGTCTTGCCGCGAAGGTACATCTATCGGTGGTTCAGTTTCGGCCATCGAGATGTTACCCGGCATGATATTGGCAGTTGTTGATGCCTCGGCCAGCATCAAAAGTCCTAGAGCCTCGTCGTTTGGTATGATTGGAATTGCCGCTGGGGCTTCGACAATCGGGACAGGAGGTGGCTTTGCGACATCTTCTGCAGCTTCTCCCAGAGCGGCAAGAAGGCCCTTCATTTTTTGTTGAGCTTCCGCAGCGTCTCTAACGATGGGGTCGAAGGTAGTGAATGGCCTTGGGTCTTCTAGAGCGGACCTCTTATCGTGCTGATAGTGCTCATGCGCCACTTCACGACGATCGTACATCTCATCGAATAGTCGTTCTGTCTCCAGAGCAGGTCTGCTTCGCCAGTGGTACTCTGGGCCCAATATACCCTTGAGTGCACCTTTAGCGGTAACACGTCGAAGCGAAGGAACAACGTCGTCGCCCTGGGTACTGAGTCAGATAGATGCGATGGTTTGGTAAAATTTAATGCACATACCTCATCATCACTGTATTCGTCGTCCTCAGCTTGCTGCTGCTGACGCAACGTGTTGAGAAAGTCGCGCTGCAAGCGAACAATCATATCCTCCTTGATATCTCGTGCAACATGCTATATCGCAAGTCAATCAATAGCCATGAGATATGACTTCGAGGAACTGTGCTTACCTCGTAGTTTCTTTTTCGCATTTCTGTCTGCTCTCGAAGTATTTGATCGAGCCTCTGTTTGTTCAGATCTTTTTGTGTCTGTATCCAAGCAAGGCGTTCCTCAAAATGATCGTTGAGACTCTCTTTGACGACAGGGTACTCTGAGAATGTCGTGTGCGATTCAGGGTCTTTGTGAATATTGCTTAGACTTCGCTTTGATAACTCAGCCAAGATCGGCTTCAAGTTCTTGGCCACTGCTCGATATGCCATTCTCAGATGCAGTTGTCTACGCAAAGCAGCCTCGACCTTTGGATTGGCATGAGGTGCTCTGCGTCTTCCTGGTAGGCGTTTGACAGGCTTGTCACCATCTTGACTAGCGGTCGGCGCCTCTCCCAGAGGTACAGAGGTCAGTTGCTTCGTCGGAGATTCTTGATCTACGGTAGAGTCCTGATTTGAGCCTGTAGGAGATGCTGTGGCCGAAACCATAGGCGTAGGGTCAAGCGTCGCGATGCCAAGTTGTTTGGGGAGGCTCAGTTCGTCGCGTGAAACATCCATGTCTTCGTCTACATCGGACTCTCCTTGAACATTATCTTCGTCTTGTTCAGCGTGGTCACCATTCTGTATGTCCATAGATATCTGCGCATCATCTTCTTCAGCTTGGGTATCTCCAGACCGCTCTGTAGCCTCTTCTGGTTGGGTGGGTTGAGGTTGCTGCTGATCTGACGCTTCTCGGTCGCCGTCCATTGAGACATTTGCGTCTTGGATACTGGCATCCTCGATGTGGGCGTTCGCCATGCCGTTCATCTTCCCTTCTGTGTCATGATTGCGCGCATCCTCTCCTGAACCATCTGCTGAAGATTGTGGTACTTGGAGAGATTCCACAGTGTCATCTAGATCATCTTCAGCAGCCTCTTCCTCACCACTACCGGAATCATCCTCAGCGGTTTCCTGTTCTTGAGACGAGGCTGAAGAACGTTTGGCCTTCCTAGATGGTTGCTTCTTGGTAGGGGAGATCAGAGCACGCTCAAATTCAGTCCTACTTTTGATAGGTTGTGCTACTGAAATGTTCTCGGCTGTAACGTCTGATGTGCGCTTCCTCTTTCTGCGAGGAACTGGCGATGATTCGGCAATTGGATGAAGGTTACCACCAGACATACTCCTCGTGGACGGCCTCGAGGAAGACGACTGAGAGGCATAGGTAGCCCCAGTGGGTGTCGACTTGGAAGCGGTTGAGACTCTCCTTCTTTTAGGATATCTCTCGCCTTCATTGTCGAAACCAGTCATTGGACTGATTTGACCATTGGAGTAGAGGGAACCGCGACGGCTGGATCCACCGTTTGAAGAAGCAGCCTTCGAAGCGGCACGCGTAGTCATATGTAAAGGTTCTGTAGGCTGCAGGCGCGATGGCTTCTGCGGCGTGGCAGCTCGTTTCCGTCTGAGCTCCATCGTGGCCGCAGGCTACCATCATTTTGGATTACTGACATGTTCAAAAGAAATTTTGGAAACACTTACGGAGAAAGAAGAAAGAGAGGCTTGACCAGAGTTTGCTCGGCTGAGTTGATGGGACGTAGAAGCTCTCTGCTAGACTCGGTGTCAGAAACATAGATGGTAGACACCCTAGCAGCTATTGTCCTGAGCGGTATACACGTTTTGTGAAAATAATGTGTTTAGTGGATGAAGTTGGAGCCAAAGCACATTCGTGTGCTGTTGGGTGTAATTACAGCTTGCAGCAACACGGAGGCCGGAGGGTGTAGATAAAGTGATTGGCAGGCAGTCTTGAGTGAAAGAGACTGTCGAATCAAGGTGTCGAGTGAACGTCGATTAAGAGACGAAGCGACATTGATGTTGGTGCATTGCAAGATTTACTCACCTCGTATGGTCAGGTTGGTCGAGATGATGTTGCTTTTGTGCAAAACTTGATCGCCTTCAGAAAAGACGGTCTTCAGAACGGGCAACGCGGCTGTTGAAAATACAAAAAGGACATATATGGGTAAGAGCACGAAATGATGAAGGAGCGAAGTCGATCGACTCTCGAAAGGTCTTTGATCATGAACAACATATCGAAGTCTTCTCACTTGGACACACACACCTTGAGCCTCCAAAGCGAGTTACGTCCGACCAATCATATGACGCCTCGCTCACTAGCGCGACATCTCGAAAGCCGACGGCTCCACCCGGGCTTCTCGACGTGGCCCGAGAGTGCTTCGAGCATTCAAAGGAGATAAATGCAAAAACGGCTCTCTGCAGACCGCATTTTCCAACCTTCCTGTTTGCTGTGGTAAACGAGTCGGCGGTTTCAGAGTCACAAAACACTTTCCCGTATCAGTTGTATATCCACCGGAGGCGTCGAGCAATCGCTTTCTTCTCACGACTACACCTATCTCAGAACATCAACGTATGTTGTTAACAGCTGCATGTATGCCTTGGTCTAGCACAGGTGGGAAACAACAACAGGCTCAGGCTGACATGTTTCTGTTGTGCATTGTCCTAGCCTCAAAAGCTGAGCGAACGACAGGCACACCACTAAATTCACTCGTTGAAGAAAAGAACTCGAAATGAGATTTCTAGTAATGACTTGAAGCTGTGAACAACCATTCAAAACCGAAATTAAAGGCAGTTTCAAAACGTTGTCCAACACAATAGAAACACTTGAGATGAGCGAAATCAATTTCTCCGCGCTATGTACCGAGTCCTTTTGGACATTGTGAATTAGAAAAGCAAAAGCGTCGTGACCATCGTGTATGGCCGCCTTGACTGCAAGAACGGCCGGGATATCATCCTACTCTGTCTAGGCGACAATTTTATTGCTCCTCGGGGTCCTCTGGTTGATCGAAGAGGAAGTTGGCTGCGAGCTCCTCGTTCTTGTCACATGCGAAGTAGGCCTGGATGACAAGATCTCTTTCGAAACCAAGACGGCAGAGCTATTGAGTTGGTTAGCAGACGAAGAAAAATATAGACGGAAGGCGACCCACTCTTTCGATGGCTTCTCTCTCCTCTTCAGTAACGCTGATGGCCTGGGCACCGGCGGGCAGAGCGGCATCGTCGTCAACATCCTCAGCGAGAAGCGACATGAAGGCTTCGGGATTTTGGCCGATGAGCTGTGCGATCTGGGGGTTACCAGCAGCAACTTGCTGAAGGATGGGCTCCAGCATCTGAGGCTGAGCCTGAACGAGCTGGCGAAGTTGCTGGAACTGGGGGTTGTTTCTAAGGAACTCCAGAGGATCACCACCTGCACCAAGTCCAGTTTCAGCACCCTGAGCGGGTTGAGCTGCGCGGGCGGCTCCACGACCACCGCCTTGACCAGCCTGAGCGGCGGCCTCGAACAAGTTGACACCCTCTCCTTCACCACCAGTAGGTTGCGCAGCAGCGGGGGCTGAGGAAGGGGTCTGGCTTTGTCTGGGAGCGGCTTGCTGGTTCTGCTGTTGCTGCTCCTGCTCACGCAGAGCACTCTCGGGGATGCCGTTCAGAAGGTACTCGACGGCACGGTCGGGGTTGAAGAAAGCAGCGCGCATGGCACGGTCGATTTCGGCGCGAGGGAAACCCATGGCCTCCATGTTAGAGATGGCCGAAGCGCGCTCCTCGCCAAGGGTCAGCGCTGAAGGATCGTTGAAGCGGCCACCTTCATTTGCGGCGGCGGGAGAGGGGGTAGCAGGGACGGGAGCAGAGGTGGAGGTAGAAGACGAGGTCGGTGCTTGAGGAGCGGCAGGGGTTGCGGCCTGGGCGGCAGGAGCTGGGGTTGCGGGCGCTGAGGGTTTCGAAGGAGCAGCCTTGGGCTTTGTTACGTATTAGGCGCCTGTCTTTGAGAAGCAGATTTGGGGGAGAAGACATACCTTGGACGTCATGCAGACGATGAAACCCTTCTCCTCGATCTTGTACGACTCAACTGTCTTGTCGTCTTGCAAGATCTTACCCGAGTAGATGAGCTTCTGTGTCGACGGCTCCCAGCCCTTCTCGGACGAGATCTTTGACTTGACTTCGCCGATCTGAGAAGAGTTAGTTCATGGCATGTCTTGATATTGTAAGATGGAAAAGCGTACCGTCTCCGAAGGCTCGGCCTCGATAACGAACTTCTGCTGCTTGAGATCCTCTGGAGTGTCTGTTAGTGGGGGCGCTTCTGAGGATGAGGCACGACTTCTGCAGAGCACTTACTGAATGTCAACTTCATCGTGCTGTTTCTTGTCTTTGTGGGTTTCGGTGATTCGGTTTGTGGTGTTTGGATGTGGCAGATCCAAAGAGAGTTGACAAGAGTGATAGAAGCGGGAGTTGTATGAAGAGTGTGGCAAGCTGGACACGAGGGTTGAGCTTCGAGAAAGCCGCCCGCAGAGCGTCATACAGAATCGCTTGGCACTTCATCACCTTTCACTCTTCTGCAACAGCTTTCACAGTCTAACATGCTCTGCCTTTCTCTACCCGATGACCGAGCCCAGACAGTCTCGCGTCGTCGCAATCAAAGATTTCTAGTCACTTCCGTCTCTTTTGCGCTCAATCCTTCTTGCCTCCCCGTGTGCTAAAATCTGTCACGTCTAGCCATCTCACGGCCACGCCTAGGGCCGCTTGGACTGTAGAAATGCACAATGTTTTCAACATCGGTCCGGCCGTCCGTAGAGAGTTCCTAACTGTCGCACTCTCAGTGGACGGCTGCACTGATCTTAAAAACATTGTGCATTTCTGCAGCATGCGCGTGACAAAGTTCTGCACACGGGGAGGTGTCTTCAACTGTCTTACAATCCTTATGGGTCCTTCTTGCTCCTCATCGCCCCCTCACTTCCTGATATGCTCGACCCAGCGCGTGCAGAGCCGTGTAACGCGAATACACGATACTATTGCCATGCGGAGGGCCCAGAGACCAGACACTTGATGCATGAGGTGGAGAGCACCCCTGGATGTTTGAGATGACTTTCTCTCAGTCAATGCAACAATATGCTACTAAGTTTATGCTTCCTGATCATGTCCAATCACCGCACCACAACTTGTACAGGCACAAGAAGGCGGTAACATCGGAATTTCGCTTCTTATCCCTACTTCGAATAGCTTCATGAGAATGTTTCCAGGCTCCATCATGCAAGCTGAGCCAGTCGTGCCAACTAGTCAAGGCCTCCACTCTACTGCACGTGCGACTAGGAAGAGAAAAACCCTCCGAGACTTCGTACCACCTTAAGGCCCCTCCTCAGCAACAACTGCTATCGCACTCCTTGAGCGTCATCCTCATCATTCATCCTCGAATGGACGGCCTTGCGGTTTCAAGAAGCTTGTCAATCTAAGGGTCCTCTGTGACGTCGATCAGTATATCGATATTGCACGTCGTGAGCTTCGCAATAATAACCAGATGTTGTCGTACATCTTGCACCACTATGCATTATTACTATTCTTCCGTGTATCGCACAAGCCTTTGTGTGTTGCAATTTCGATTGCCCGCAATCCGCGATTTGGCTTTGCAAGGCAGCCCCACCTCAGACCTGTCAAAGCTGACTGATGACTGCTCAGAAGCTTCGTCCTCGCCGACATGTTTGACGGCAGCTCTCTACCAGAGCCTCTCGTGTCATCTCGAGACTCCCCCTCTCTCCTGCATGCAACACAAAGTTCAAAATAATAAAAGCGCGGCAACTCGCAGCTGCACTTGTCTCGCGCCGTCTGTATTCTGGGCGCCGGACTGGGACGGTCGATTGCTCAATGCTCGCCATCTAGAAGAGGTCAAGTTCGCGGCTGAGCGCGTCCCCCATGCTCAACCATGGCGTTTGGTAGCGAAATGCCGCCGCCGATTGCTAACCACGGCATGGTCAGCCCCCAGAACCCGGATTACACAGGCGCGCAATCCGGAAAGACCTTGTTGATGATCGCAAACAACAACCGAGCGTGTGTTGATGGCTTGCTGCCGCCTTCTATGTGATCATCCTTGGAAAAATTTAGATGAGCATCTCCATCCTTGCCCGCAGTGACTCTCCTTACATATACTCCGTCCATCCTCTGCCTTTCAGGCCTTTTGTCTTTCTTTTTTTGTCTTGATCATCACCACTCCCCCGGACCACTATCGATTTCATGCATGAAACCGTGCAAGGGCTCGGTATGATATTCTAGCGTACATCCCCGACGACCGAGAATCCTTGGCTGCATACACCACACAACGTTCATGCTTGAGGCTCGAGGCTTGCGCACACAGTCAATCTCGTGTCATCCTGCATCTTCGTTTCTCGTCCAGCTTACAATCACCGTTTCACCTCTTCTTCCCTTCCTTCGTTATCCGTTTCAACATCGACAGCTTCGAGGGACATTTCAAACCTTAGGAGCACCCCGAACCTGGATACAGCATTTCATCAGCCATTGACAGAAGCATTGAGGTTTCATGCACAATTGAAACAACTGAAACTTATTCTTCCATCTTCATTCCTCCAAAAAAGATCTCTTGCTGGTCCAACAGTCTCATCGACACCCTCAAGAGGCATACAACACTCATTCTACCTAACACGACACTCATTCGCGGGACACTAACTTCTTCGCCATGGCTCTAATACAAAGAGACCCGGCATGCATTCTCAGCTGCCTCGCAGCCTGCTTCTCCACCACTGCCCTTGCCACTTTCATTACATTGTTTGCAGCTTCGGTACTGGTACCTACTCCTATACATATGCATGCATTGGCCGCTGCTGTATTTGACATACTGGCGATTGCAATTCTTTTCGTATTCGTCGTCTTTTACACTTGCACTGCCCGGAATCTGCAATCTTGGAAATGGACTCTAGCCACTGCAATTCTGTTGCCGTTCACTGTCGCCATGATTCTTTCCATTTATGTTCTCGGCTGGATGTACAACAATCTACCTCTCATCAAGACACATGGTCCGTCAGAGCACCTTGGATCTATGGTTGCTGCCGCTCTTGCAATGTGGGCATTCTCGCTCATCTCTATTGGCGTCTACTGCATCCTCTACAGAAGACAAGGATCTTCGTTGCCGGATTCTGTCATCTTCACCTCAGATCCCCTCCGAAGTTACGTTGACGTTGCTGAGCACAAGACCCATGCCCTCTCCTTGAACACACTCTCGCCCTACACACCTAATTTCAACCGACCAGTATCAACATTTTCCGATGTTTCCGATCAATCGACGGGCATCAAGTCTAGCGTTCGTAACTCTGTTCAGCAGTTCCTCCGACATGGCAAGAGTACAAAGAACACGCCGAAGCAATCAAAGGAGAGTTCGCGCTCGGACTCGACCTCAGAACGTAGACCCTCCGACGGTTTCGAAACTTGGAATGTTGCTACTCCTACTACAGTGGAGCCGACTAGTACCCTATCAGCATTGCGCACCGCACAGTCACACCGACTTGAGACCATCCCTGGCAGCAGACCAGTGTCTCCCGCTTACCCCCTTGACGGACCTTTTCCTGAGGCGAGCGAAGAAGACGAGGAGGCCGACGAAGTACCCGAATCGCCTGCCTTTCCTCCATTTGCACCTTCTCTGAATCGCCGCCCATCGAACCAACAACTCAACCAGGACCAGTCACATATTCATCCCTTGTTCCGCAGCGACAGTCCTGTTCCTTCCCCAGCTGCGTCTCCTGGCACCATAATCACTTCATCACCATTCGCTGGCCAGGTCGTGAGCCCAAGTGATGTCGCTTTTGGATCTCGCAGCCGTAAAGGCTCTGCGTTGAGTTCGCGACCTTCCAGTCCCAACCCCAGTCTAGTCCGCGCTGCTAGTGCGCTCAGCCTCAGCAGACCCGCCAGCTCGCGGAGCATCAGGGGCCTTACTGCACAGCAGTCTCAAAGACCGCGTGTAGTCATGAGTCCCAGTCTTGGTGACTTGAGAGCCGAGCACGACAAGTTCATCACAAAGCCAAGACCGGCGCTGCACAAGCGTGAACGATCCGCTTGAGCTCTCAATATGGCCCTTTCCTATATGTTCTCATTTGAGTTATCACTCTACTCCTCAGATCAAGCGGGCTGAAAAGAGTGGAACTTCTCACGATATAACGTCTCCTCTGTCACATCTGTTTCTTCTGCGCAGAGGACTTGTCCTCGCGCATACATTTACCCGATTCTGTCCCTTTCACCGATATCCCCTGAGCGACTTATGCTTCTCCTTTACTTTTAGTGCTTCTATAAACGAATCTCCTCTGTTCTTTTACACTCCTTTCTGCCTCACAACATAATGAGCCATGGATTTCTATAACAAAAGCATACTTTCACACAAAATTCCAATGGTCGCACGCGACCGTCATTTTAACCAAAGCAATCTCGTTGATATGCAGCAACGGCCGCCGGTCGTTTTGGAAGTTGGCGGCCCGTTGAACCTTCGTCCCTTCCCGAGCGCAAACTTTAAAGTCGTAAATGGTTTGGGACGCCTGACAAGAAACGTTCTTGCGTGCAACCAGCGCGTCTTGTCAAATTTCGACACTGCCCGTGTCGCTGCGCAAAGATGTTCGGTTCGGATGATGGACAGATTGCGACTTTTTCTCACTGAGCTGTGGTAGATTTGAGACATTGGGGTGCGGTGTGGGAATGTTCATCAGTGCTTCTTTGCGCTGTACCGGATCTTGGGTTTGCTATTGCTTGATCCATTGTTTGTTTTGTTTTCTTTGCCATTGAGAGACACATTGATATGTACGGAGTTGACATGGGTATGCATACCTATCATTCTCCTCGAGCTCGAGCTACGGACTTTCAGTGCATTCAGCAAAGGTCAAACATCGCGCATGAAACGTTGGACAACGAGGACAGTTAAGAAAATGATACCGGGCGCATGAGGATTCACTATGCAGCAGGTGTCAACGCGCAGCAGAACCTCTCTGGATGATCCTCCATAACATTGTGCATTTTGATAGCTAGGTTTCCAAGAGTGCTTTGTGATTGGAGCAGCTGCATGCGCTTCAGCTCCCGCAGAAGCGACCTTCCAGAAGCCAAGACTCGAGCTTTCTCTTTCTGTACGGAGTGCCAAAACAATCATCCCGACAAGAAGTTTTCATCGCTGATCCCCATCGCAGACACATCGTATGCAATCTATGATGGATACCAGGTCTTTGGATCACGAGCAAGACTCCGCAGAGCCTTACGCGTTCGCCCTTCACTTCGTCTAAGAGCTCCGCCATTGCGGCATCTCGGTCCAGCCCTCAATCTCGGAACAACATCTGCCACAATCTACGCGAAACAGTCCGGGGTGGGGATCTCAGTCGATCCTATCTACCACCACGCGAGACAGAAAAGCGACTCTTATTGTCCTTCACGGGCCCGTCGCCACTGACGCGTTTGACGGCTTTGTTAATAAAAAAGGCTTTCGATAATGTCAGGTACCGCTTGACCCGCTCCGCTCGAGCTGGCTGCTTCCTGCAATGCACATGCGAGCCACATTGGTAGGGCTATTGATTGCAAACCAGGTCGCTGTTGTTGCGTCTGCAGGTTGATATATGTTGCAGCTTCTGCTATCTCGACGGCTTGCCTATCAATGCAAGCCCATGCCCTTACCATGCGCTTCTACGCGCTTTACGTTGCCGGCATTCACCAACTTGCCCGACTGTCCAAAGAAGTTTCTTGCCGAGTTGAGTCTCTGTTGCTCGTTACATGCCGCTGCGTAGCTATGAGAAGACACAATCGTTTCCATATCGGCACAACCAGCCAGTGAGAGCAGTCATCGCACTCGCTCCCAGCAGATGGGACTGCAATGTCAGAAAGACTCTGCATTTGATATCTCCACCCCAGCGGGGCGTCGAGGACGGAGGTTCTGCGTCCCATGCACAATCACATGCGTCACCCACTCTTGCCATCCTGTATAACCAATCGAATGGACTTGACAATTTCTTGGATGCTGATCGCTCCAACAGTGAACCGGTGCAGCACATCGGAACGGATCACGACGTGCAGACGATCGGCTGCGCGGCCATATTATATCTATGTGCGCGCCAAACAGACCGCGAAAAGAGGGTGTGTTTGCGATATGGAACTTGGAGACCAATTCTGAGCTCGGGTGGTAAGCTCAGGAAGGGAAATGGCAGATTGTTGGCTATCACGCTTGGGCTACCGGACTCCATGAAGTTCTACTGACAGTAGATGGTTCTAAGGTCGAAAAGTAGTTCTCGAGAAGCAAGGACGGGTTGTACTATTCTTGTTGTTGACGAATCCCCGTGAGTCACGGGTTGAGTTTGGCTCATTGAGCATGTTTGAGATGACTGTGCTGACTTTCAACATGGCTACGCCCACTGCCATTGATAGCTGTAGCTATGCACAGTCGGCAAACGCGATGTCTGATGAGAGCTCCCAGTACAACCATTCTCAGTGGACAGCTCTGCAAATCTCAAAAGCATCGTGCCTTCTGACGGTCACAATCACTTTGAGTCTCGCGAGCAGGGGTGTCGATTGTGGTGGAACAAACCCACACAGTCATGTCCGCGTAGAGTCATCATCATCGGTGACTCACAGTCGAGGTATAGCTTCTGGAGTTTCAAGAATGTAGCTGCATACGCATCGCCCTTCAAAAAAAATCCCGACATCAACTTCATCACCAAGTCCGTCCCACCACTACTTAACAGTCCACCGAGCCTATCACCAAGGACAATATGTCTCTCACCAAGAGTTCAGAAAAGCCGAGCGCAATCGGACAACTCCACCAGACTTGATCCTGAGCATATCAGATCATCTCCCCATTCACGGCGTCGCATGTATGGCTCTCACATGCAAAGATATGTTCCTTCGCAACGATTACCTCAACAATATCTGGAAGCGCCACTTCTCGTGCAAAAAGGCACTTGATCAAGATGACTACCTGAAGGTTGTTCGTCCGGACCTGATCAGCTTAGAGCGCTTGGAACTTCTCGAAGTTTTGCTAAAGGAGCGCCCTGGCTTGGCCGTTTGTGACTACTGTCAGAAGATGCGCCCTCGCCCCAAATTGGGAAAGGGTTGTCCTGGTCACCCTGGCATCTTCGACCCGTGGTATCGACTTTGTGGCTGTCAGCCATTCGACCCGGACGCTATGTATCTGAACTACAGTGTTTGGAGAATATATCTGTCATTTGAGCATTTCAGACAGATCATGTACCGACGTCGTCTCGGAGAAGCTCATGGCTCCGCACCAGAAGTCCTGGATGGAGAAAATCGAGATAGAACCTCAGTTTGTGGGTCGCAATCTTGTGCTACATGTCACCCAGCGCATTCTTCTCAGCCGAAAATACCTGGCGTCTCTCAACTCTCGAGGACTAGACAGATCACACCTGATTGACCTGTTGACCACAAAAAGGATTAAAAACCTGCCACTGCCGAGACCCGGCCAACGTGGCGGAGCTCAAAGCACGCACTGCATCACTCTTGGACATGGATAATGACAGCACTTTCGAAGTCGTCCGCGAAGAACCCAATGTTGAGAAATGTGCAAACTGTCTTACGGAGTTTATACTCGACTTGCACCGACACCCACATCAAGGAGTCCTCGAACTCACCCTGGATTCATGGACGGATCTAGGACAGTGTAAGCATACATTCAGCCCGGAATGGCTGACTGCCCAGTCATGCACTAGTGATGCATACACCTATCGCCAGGTCTGTCATGCAATCGTCACCACTGTCCGATTTTTTCCCTACCCCAGCCAGCAGATGCAATTGACAAAAAGCGGAAGCGCCATCGACCACCCGTCTCTCGCCGACTTCAACAATACGGGTTATAGCAGCAGACTTGCCCCCGAACCGGTCATCCATCCTGCCATGATCGCATTCAGAGATTTCATGCAAGCTGTAGGCGTCAAGCTTAAGGATCAACTCATCAGCGTTGCTAGAGCACTAGGTGACGAGGTGGGTCCGGTGGTATTCGCTGGTGTTCTCTTGATTCTCTTCCTGACCATCCTTGCTGTTACGGGATACATTTTCTACAGATCTTGTTGCTGGATCGGGATCATGGAAACCGCTGTGTTGGCAATGTGTTTGATTACAGGCGTGTACTTCCGCCTGAGGAGGTACTGGATTTGAACAAAAGACGATGCGTAGTGCGAGTAGCACGTTTTGAATGGAATGCTTTATGGGGTAGACAAAATGAAGATATTGGCATATTGAGGCAATATATATTGCGAAGACATATTTGTGCACAGGTGTAGTGACAGACAAGTGCAAAAAGTACGTTTGTCGACAACAAAGATGGCATTAGATCGGATATATCATGAAACAGAAGCGACAATCTGCTAATAGTCCATCAATTGCAACTTCTTTCCAACCTTGTTCCTCGCCGCAGCCTTTTGACTAGGCTTGATGTTGCCGCCTTGCTCCTGCTTCAGCGCTTGTAATAGCATTCCAGCATCGAAGAAGCCATCTATGAGACTTGTCAGCATCATATTGCATATAAAAGGATGTGTTAAACTTACAGCCACCTAAACCGTCATCGTCGCTGACCTGCTCACTCTCCATGGCGGGTGTTCTAGTACCATCAACAAGCTTGCCACGAGAC
>ERZ794946.644-NODE-644-length-13303-cov-4.917044_pt1 | contig 13303 bp, 6 predicted proteins | sample MGYA00433072_ERZ794946 | MGnify/ENA primary metagenome ERZ794946 (study PRJEB30137, sample SAMN04331413) | food metagenome | isolation source: Y3 must sample point D1 replicate A | place: Australia: South Australia | collected 2014 ...
TCAAAGGACAGATTGAAGCTTTCAGATCTGCTTTCCCCAAAGCATTCTGTAGATTGGTCTGTCTTTGTCAAAGTTTGCTGTGGTTGCTTTTATGCAATGCTCAATCGTGTTGAGTAGATCCCCCCAAAATCTAGGTCATGGCACGCGGGCTCTGTGCGAGTCCTGAGCTGTGGGCAACATTCAGCATCATTCTCTCAACCTCAGGAGCGGCCTTCATCCAGCCAAGCTCCCAGATGTTGTAGGAGTTGTTCTTGACAAGCTCCAAGACGGTTACAAGCAGTCCCCAAGGATGAGGTCTTGCGGACATGACACGCTCAACCAGTACTCTGGCGACCTGCTGTTGAAGGTCTTCCGAGCTGACTGTGAAAAGGTGAAGTAACGCGGTCGAGAAATAGTGGGTGTGCGCGTTAGGGTAGCGCACCTGGTTGGTAATGGCGCTAAGGAGTTGGTATCGCACTTCATGGCGCGATTCATGCAACAAACGCTCAATCACTTTGGCAGGGGTTGCGGATGGTGAAAATACCGAAGATCCTGCGGTAGCGGTGTTGCCAATCTGCAAGATCAAAGCATTGGCAACGAGGGCATCAGGTTGGCCTTCGTTGTCGATAGCACTGATGACGGTCTTGATATCATCATCCTTGATGTCCTTGCCTTTAAGCAAGTTGTCGATAGCAGCGTCGAGCCCTGCATCAGACAAGACGTCTTCAAATCCGCCACGGAGGTCTGGCATCTGGCGAATCTGTTCAAGACGGTTCATCTTGAGACCTGGGGTGAACGGATCAGGGAGCTCCTGGAAGGATGAAGGGTATGCGCAGTTGATAACATTTTGCAACTGAAGCAGGCCTGCAGGGACGCTGCTGTTGAGGCGCATGTGGTTCTCGGTGAGGAACTCTGGGAAATCGTGCTGAAGGATGAGAAGGACTCTCAACACGCCGCGGTAGAATTCTGCTGCGTGCATAGAGATCTCTTGAGTGCTAACCAAGTCACCAAGGAAGCTAAAGAGGACTTGAAGGATCTGTAGGTAGACGTCCCATCCCTTTCTGTCAGCCGATCTCATGACCTCAGGCACAAACATACGATGACTGATCAGAGCCAGCCATGAGAACGTGAAAAGGGGGAAGAACCTAGGCTGCAGAGCCAGGAAAGCCTTGCCAAAGACAAGGATGAGATCCTGGTATTCGTCGCCGAGTTGTACTCTAAAGGCGGCTAGCTCACATAGCAGACTAGACATGAGTCTGAAAAAGATTCTGTCATTGAAGCGTTCATCAGGGCGAGTCGTTCCGTGGTGGTTCATGACCAGAACGAGAAGACCAAGGATGGCCTTGAGGTAATCGGTCTTGCTACCCGAGAGGACGCCTTCGCCATCACTTTGATATGCTACAAGCGAAGCAATCAGCTTGGCAAGAGCGTCGACATGGATGTAAGCATGGTCCAGGCTGCCATAGGTGAGTGCCTCGCGTTCAAAACAGTCGAGCGACATCTCGATGCAGACACGCAAGAACGAGGCGAATTCTTCCTGATTGCTGAGTAGACTACGACTCTGCAGTTGCTGAATGAATGCCACCATGTAGCGTTCAGGGACTTCGGGTCTTTGAAGGCGCACCCACTCTTCGAAAACGTATTCGAGCTGATCCTGCTTATCGGATGCGGGAGGACTGGGTGGTGGTGCACCATTGGACACGTCTTGTAGCTTCTTAACAATGTCTTTGCCCATCTCCACACTGGGGTCCTCGGAGAGCCACTGGCCAAGTGCGCCAAAGGAAAGAACAAAGTCTGCGCGAAGAGCGGCTGGGTGCTCGCTAAGTATCAGCTCGTCAATGAGAGCGCCAAGGAATTCGACAGCGACTGTCTTCTTTTGCATGATTGCCTGAGATGTTTGCAAGTCGACGTGATGGATGTCGAGCAAGCCTGTCTTGAGCAGGCACACAGTGACTGGACCGTTGTAAACCTTGTCATCGTTAATGGACTGCAGATAGATAGTCAAGTTGCGAGCTGTGGTGACTGAGATCAGACAGAGGTGGTTCAAGACTTCGACAAAGACTTCAATCTCAAGACGAGTCTCAGACTTTGTGTAGGCAAACAAAGTCGCTCTCTGGACAGTAGCCAGAGCCAACTGCTCCTTTTCAGGAGAGCTCTCGATCATACGCATCAACTGTGCATACGCCTCACGAACGGGCGAGGCGGGACCAATCTCTCCAATGTGCTCTTCGGGTGCCTCATGAGCAACGCGCTGGAGATCGGCCAGAGCTTCGAAAACGTGTCCAATGATAACCTCAGTCGTCATGTAACCATTAGTTTGGCCTTGAGAAGGCACAACCCGTTGCTGCTGTTGTCCTTGTCTTGGAATGGCTGGAGTTTCGGCCGGTGTAGGTATGCTTGGCAAGTAGTTCTCAGTGAGCTCCTGCAGTTGGCGAGTGTTGTCCTGCGGCACTGCGTTGGCGTGAGGGGCAGCAGGCACACGCATTTGACGGCCAAAGTCCTCGTAGATGGCCAACTGCTGTGGATTCAAGCCACCTGGCTCCTGCCTGTACGGCTCGGGAATGAAGAATGCCCATCGGCTAACAGCGGGATAGTTGAAAGCTTCGATTGCACGCTGCTCGGCGGCGTGTCTCTTGCGACGCTCGACGGCTTCTTGGATCTGTGCATCGATCTCTGCCATTGACTGCGATTCCGCAGCGTCTTCGACAAGCTTGCACACTGTGTCGAGGTTGTCGTTAACAAACATGAGAATAGAGCCCTCAGGGAGAGGTTCACGCAGGTTTTGTGAGGCCAGTATGCGAATGTTGTTGGAGATGCTCATACGAAGAGGCTCCTTGCAAGTAACAAGCGCGAGGCTTCCCGAGAGCGCCTTGACCACGTTATGAGCACTCGAGCACATACGATCCACATCAGCTTCCATGGCGAAGTCCTTCTCGACGAGCTGCGATGTAGAGATGGCAGCAATTGTGACCGAACGTTCGACGACCGGAGCAATAATCTCGGTAATGGCGCGTTGGGCAGCGTCAAGGAAGATACTCTTGAGTTGAGCGTGGGAGATGCTGCCGGACGAGGGGGGGTAATTGAGCATAGCACCAAGATCAGGCAAAGACTTGAGGACATCCTGGGAAGAGAAGCGTTCACTTGGAGCCCTCTTGGACAAAGACATGAGATGCATGTCGCCAAATCCATCCATGGTGTCAGTAGGATATTGCTGAAGCAGCTCGCCTTCATGATGAAGAGGTAGAGTGCGAATGATCGAAGCAGGCTCAACTGCCTTGTGATCAAGACCCAAATCCTTGCACAAGACCTCAATCTCGAACTTAAGGTTGAGCTTGAGCTCAGCAAAATCATAGAGCTCAACCAGGAAACTGACTAGCTCCATCAACCATGGCTGTGGGGGTCGGAATACCTTCGAGTCCTTGGCTTGAGAGAGAACCTTACAGGTGAATGGAATTGCGATCAGGAGACGTTGGGTTTGGTGGGCTTCGATTAGAAGATCCTTGAAGGAGAGGTTGCGGTGGAGGATCGGTTGATCGCGAGCCAGGGTGAGCATACCCAACCAAGCAGCAAGGTTCTTCAAGTTTGTACGATCTTGGGCGTTGTTCATGGTTGCTTCTGCGTTCAGAATCCTAGAAAGACTGTTGTAGGTTTCGCGCAGAACCTCAGCATAGAGCAGCTTTTCGTCAAACATTGTCAGGATTTGCAAGTAAAGACTTTGGAAGTTCGGTTGCGCTTTGGCCAGATCCTCGACGAGGTAGTTGGCGAACCACTGGTGATGACGCTCCTCAAGAGCAGCTTCCAGATCACGGAACTTGTCATCAATGTTGCGCTTAGAGACGTTGTTGAGGACAAACATAACCTTGTCTGAAGTTTCCTCATCCGGCTCTTCGTAAAGCTCAGGTCTGAGGGGTGCTTCGACATGAATGCTTCGGAAAGGAGGGTATTGCGATTCGAGAGCGAAGTCTTCCAGACTGCCATTCGGGAGCGAGAGCTCGGGCTGTAAGTCTCCACGGATATCCACTCCAGGTTGGCGGCGAACGACTTCCTCAGCCTTCGTGTAGACCTCTGTACCACGCAAATGAGGGATCGCGATGAGACGGTTGCAGAAACTAGGCCATTCTTCAAGGCGGTTGATGAAGTGAAGCAGAGCTTGGAGACCAAACTTGTACATTGAATCATCGGGGGAGTACTCGGCGACGGCATCCAGAACCATGAACAACGCAACACCGAGTGTGACACGGGAAGAAAGCACGCCAAAGTTGATGATACCGCCGAACAAAACAGCGGTTGTTGCAAGTGCCTCCAACGGGTATTCACCGAAGCAGTTATATTCGTCAAAGAGGCCGTGGATCATGCATGCAAACAGGTCTTGATCTGCGGAGTCCTCAGATTCTTTGAGGTGTTGGAGGCGCTCGATCATACCACGAGGATCGACTTCATTAGAGTACATCATCTTGTATTGTTCTTGCATCTTAGCGTCAGCATCCTCAGACAAAGAGTTGCCATTCTCGCCGTTAGCGTCGATGGCATGGTCGAACTTGTATCCGTAGTTGATGAGGCGAGGATAAACCTGAAGACAGACACGTTGAATGGCGCCGATCTCTTCATCACTGAGGTGTCCGTGAATGACGTTAAGAAGGGCATAGACTGTCTTGACCTTCAACGGCACGACTTGGTGTGGGTTATCTCGCTGGACCGACTGCTCGTCTTCAGCTTTGATCCTAAGAAAGGTGACGATCGCTCCAGCGAGCTGTTGAGGTGAAATTTCGAGGTGGCCCTGGGCCCATGCCTCCAGATCGACTTGGCCTTGGCCATGACCGTACGCAGCAAGATCCAGCCCAAATTCATTAGTGATGAGAAGGAGGGTGTCGGTCCATGCATGTTGACTAGCGTGCTCGAAAATGACAGCCAGCAAGGTTGGGTCAGAATTGTATGCCTCGACCAGCTTACTGGCCAGCCAAGACTTGTCGTGCTTCCAAAGAGCGTGGAGAACAAAGTCGTAGTTGGGGAGAGTCTTATGGAAGAAGGGGCGGAAGAGCTGGTTAAGGGCCATCTCCTGTAAGGCTGCCCATGGCTTTTCCACGGCAGAGGCTGCACACACAAAAATGTCGGTGTTTGCGTTGATAACGGTCTCCGGGATGCCGAGGTGTTGTGCCTGGTTGTATGCGTCTTGTGATTGGAAGATTACGGTGAAGAGGAATTTCGTGGCCTCCATTGACACCATTGGGTGGCTAACGGCCTTCTGCGCATATGCCTTGACCTCCTCGGTGGCATCGGCAAATTCGTCCATGAAGAAGGCGGCACGCAGACGGGGGATCTGAGTGGCGTCGAGTTCTTGAGGCGAGCATGACAGGAAGGCTGTGACAAAGGACAGTTGAGCGTTGGGAGCGCTCCAGATACCGCCCCACAAGCATTGAATGTCGAACGAGTCGGTCTCGCGAGCAATGGGGAGCAACGCGTTGTAGAGGGCCAGGAACTGCGGCTTGGTGATTCGCATCAGGCTAATGTCGAATGTCTTTACAACGGCATGCCAATCGAGATGCTGTGCCTGAGGGTGCTGGCGGACGGCGGAAACGAAAACGCCGATATCGTATGACTCGTCTGAGAGGAGCATGTACGCCAGTGCAACGGCAACAAAGTGTGGTGAGATCTGGTCGACTCGAGCCAGGACATCTTTGCAGGTTTCGATCGTTGCTGTAGCCCGGGGGCCCTCCCTCTGTAAGGGGCGGACGAGGGCGGTGCTGATTGGAATCAGTTCCATGAAGCCGATGAAGGCGCTGACTTCGCTTGTGGGTAAGATGCGAAGCTTTGTGAAACGGTCGTTCAAGCTGTTGAGAAGGTGTCTCTGGGCTTCGTCATTCCATTGCCGGGGTGGGTCGAGGATAAGGCGGAAGAGGATGCTGGAGAGGAAGGATGAGGAAACGTCATCAGCGGCGGTGGGGTTTGCGATGGCTTCTAGAAAGGGCGAGTAGTTGTTGCTGAGGATGGCATCGGCTGGAATGCACGTTAGCAGTGAAGCTTGGAGGCTTGGAGGATAGCATGAGCAAAGGAGCTATGTCGAGTAGTGATTACCCTTTGTCTTAATGTCTTGCTTTGAGAGGAGCTTGCAGGCCAGCGCCAGAGTGACCTTTGCAGTAGGGTCCAGTCTGAAGTGATCCATGAAGGTCGACAGATCAAAGTCTTTGAAGAGGTCGCCGTCGGTGTTCGTGTCGAGAGCATCGGCAATCCTTGCGGCTTGCGAAGGCAGGCGCGTCAGTTTCTGCATCTCGCCGACGAGCAGCGGATAGCTCCCGCTGTCTGCTGCTGAGCGCTGTGCATTCTGGTTTGACGAGAAGATCAGAGGAGCATTGCTCTGCAGCAGCCTTCTGAAATATGTTGTCGACACGTCCATTCCGTGCGCATCCACCAACTGCCTCGGAATCAGTCATCAAGCACAAGACGAGCTCGGCCTAGAAGGCGCTTACCTTCTGTATCTTTTCGGCCTGTGTATCCCACTTCTTGTCGTCTTTCAAGGTACTCAGCAGAATGTTCAGCTGGGTGATGACCAAGCTGGTCAGTTGTCCAGACGGCGCGCCCGACGAGTGAGCCGAGATGGGCGATGCCGACAGTGACTGTGGTTGTTGGGAGGCTCTGGCGAATCTCCTTCCGCCTGACTGTGGAGCTTGCGGGAGTGTTGCCGAAGTGGGAGTCGAAGTGACGGCACCGGGAAGTGAGCGCTGCTGCTGTTGCTGCTGCTGGGTGGGCGACAGCACAGACGAGGTCGACGAGGCGGACGAGTTGCGACTAAGAATATGGCGCGTCGCAGGCGAGTTTGCAGCAGATGGGGGCTGGGTCGAGATGGGAGGGAGCCCACGGCGTGCTGGCCTCGAGGCGCGTGAGGTCGACTGCTGTGCTTGCGAAGAGTGGCTGTTCGAGAATTGTTGCGTGTGATTGGACGAGGGGAAGCTCATTAGGTACGACTACCCGCCCATTAGTCTCTACTGCTCGTGTTCGAAGGAAGGTAGCTGAGGTGAGGATGCGAGACGTGTGGGCATGTGTCGACAGCAGAGTCCATCCATGCATCCTTGGACTTGGCGACGAACTTGGTCTGTGCACTCGACCATCTGACGCTGAGGACCCAAGTCACACTCATCACCCTGACCGACCATCTCTCCTCAACGAACCTGACCACTTCAAAGACAAAAACAAGACGAATCATATCATTATAATCATGTGGCTGTGAATTCTTCTCCTTACTCGTTCACTATGCACAAAAATCACTCAATACTTCCTCGATAAGCATGTAATCAAAGCATTCAATTTCTGTCGTAAACATCCTCAATTCTGACCGGAATCTCAACAAGAAAACGTCACCATCCATAAGATCTCTCCATCAGAAAGGGTATAAGGGAAATCAACGAATGTACGTTCAATGACAAATGAGAAATCATTAAGCAGGGACCAGGTAGTTGCTGGGAACGAGTCCTCTTCTTCCATCCTTGCCGGCCACCTCGGCTTCCCACCAGCCGTCGTCTTGCAATCTCAGGACAGCCAGGATATCACCCTTTGCGAAGGTGAGTTCTTCAGGAATCGCTGCCGAGTACATGTACATTGCTCGAGCTTGAAACACTGTTAGTCATGGCTTTATCAGTCATTTGAGTAATCGACTTACAGAAATTAAGAATGGGTCTTCCATCCTTGGTGAATTGTCTCTGTCCAGCAGAGCTCTGACTACGCACTCTAGTACTTAATTGTTGCTGCTGTTGCGGTGCCTGTTGTGGCGGCTGTTGCTGAGGGGCCCCTCCGCGAGTCGATGCTGCTGCCCAACCACCTTCAGCTCCATAGAAAGTGCTTGTGGGTCTGAGTGGTGCACCTTGTCCTCCTCGCGAGGGTGGAGGGTAGGCTTGGTCGCCTGATGGAGCCAATTGCATCGCCATAGCTGCAGGGTCGCCGCGGCTGCTTGGTGGTCTGCTGCCTGGGCCAGCCGAGCCACGGAATTGAGGGTTGGGACTTGCAGATCGAGGCATACCAGAAACTGGAGAATTACCATGTGATGCATAAGCTGGGTTGTATCCTGGGCGCTGCTGCTGCTGCTTTATCGGACTACTCGATTGTGCACGTGGTCTTGCTGCAGGCATGCCGTTGGGAGGAGGCCCGCCGTATGGATTCGGCGAGGTTGAACGATAGTCCTGTCCTTGAGGAATGGGTTGAGATCTACGGTCATATCCTGGGCCGGGTCGAGGACTCGTAGCGCGCGGAGGAGCGGGCGAGCTCGTACGTAAGGGTGCAGGAGAGGCGGAGCGCATCATCTCACCAGAGGCCCTTGGATCTCCGCCTCTGCTAGCTGGACGTGAGCCCATCTGAGAAGGTGTGTTGCGTGGAGGAGCATTGAACATGTCTCTCTTCTGTGTCATATAGCTAGCAGTTGTCTGCTGCATCTGCTTGCTAGTGAATGCCGGCTGCGGTGCGCCCAGTCGTCTCATTGGTTGGTCGTAAGAAGGTGGTGGGGTTCCACGCTGAGCAGCACGAACATCAGAGTTGGCCATGAGAGGCGAGGGCGATGCTCTGCCAGCGCCACCCGGTGCGGGAGTTGGAATGCCAGCATAGCGATCCACTGAGACACGAGTCGAGGCTTGCTTTGTGACGCCCTTGAGCTCAGCCAGAGCCTGGGCAATGGGGTCAAGCTCTCCCGTGGGCTCCTCGACAGGGACCGATCTCTTACGAGCGTCAGGTGTTGCAACATCGAAGACATTGTTGCCAATGTTCAGCTGGAAGTTTGCACGAGGGTCAACAGGTTCTGGGTCGGGGCTGGGCATTGGGTCGTTGCCAAATCCGACATTCCTAGCTTCGCGGCCGAACGGACGAGCCGGTGAGGATGAAGTCTGCGGTCTAGGAGCAGCAGCCCAAGTATTTCTCTGAGACGGGCCGTTCGAGATAGAAGCAGGAGCGGCGACTTCATGTTTGCTCTTACGGCGGCCAAAGGGACTGTGATTTTGGAAGAAACCACTTCGTCTCTTCTGCAGTGTCTTGTCGTCCTGCTGGCTGCTGGAAGAAACGGTGGAAGCGTTAAGCTGCTTCATCGGCGAAGTAGGTGGCTCGATACTTGAGAAGGAATTTGCATTGGAGATTTCGCTGTGCGAGTCGTCCTCAGGGCGTGTCGGGCTGGGGATGGAGCTGCGATCGGACGGAGGGCCGAGTCTACAGAACTGAGTCATGCCGTCCATAGGATACTCGTTGTGAGGTACCTTGGGCACGTCTTGATAGGCGTTGATTGGAACAGCCTGTTGGCTGGAGCGACGGGGCATTTGAGGCATGACAGCAGACTGTTGTGATCTTTGTGATCTCTGAGATCTCTCAGAGTTGACCGACGAGCCGAGAGCCATTTCTTGAGCCAGGGATGAAGCAGGGTCGTGATGAGACGAGTAAGATGAGGGCTGCGGCGAGGACGAGCGGAATGCCGGATTCATGGTCCGTTGGAATTGAGCAACAGAGTAGTGTGCATCGTCGGAGACGTCAGAAGCGTTGTCGTTGATGTCGCCGCGGCAGAAGTTGATGTACTTTGGAGGGTCAGGAATCTCCTGACCGGTGCCATTGTCCTTGATGAAACCAGCAATGTCCTTCTCGACGTCGCAATCCTCAAGAGACAAACGAATCTTCTCGCAAGAGGCATCATCACTGACGCAGACGGTGGAGGAGATGTTAGCAAAGCTCCAGAGGCTGCTCTTTGTGAAGTCGAGGCGTTCTTCTTCGAGGTCTTGGAACTTGTCGCAAGCAGCCTTCCATTCGCGGTTCCAACGAGCAGTTGTTTCCTCGAGCACCTTGACGGCTTGTTCGTATTCGCTGCTGGTTGCCGACATTTGGATTTGAGTCTTCTCGAGCTTGGCCTTGTTCTTGCGCTCTTCTTGACCCATAACCATGTGGCCTTGTGCGAGATAGCCCTTGATCTTGAGACAGTCCTGCTCGTAGCGATCGCGTGCCTTGTTGACGGTGTGTGTTTGTTGCGTCTTCGTCTTGAGCAGTTTTTCGATTCCGTTCTGGATGATCTTGCGACGTTCCTTGATGCCGCCCGAGAAGGTCGAAAGTGGCTCTTCAAGCTCGCCCTTCATCTGCTGTGCAATGTGTTGGTGCGACTTGCCCATGGCCTCGAGCTCTCCTCGTACGACATCCATTGACATGCGCAGAGTGCCAGCCTCGGATGAGCCCAGGGGTTTGCGGGCAAGATTGAGTATCTTGCGCGAGTATTCCTCCTCGATAGCAGCTCGTTGAGTGTAGAAAGACTTGAGTTCATCGCTAGTGATTTTGGCATTGTGCATGCGTTCGAGCAAAGGGTCGACGCCGGCGTCTTCCTTGCCCCAGAAGTTGTTTGCGACTGGGATGAGTGTCAGGGTGTGTTCTTGAGAGCGATGGGTTTAGTATAATCACAAGAGAGCGACACGCTAGGTGCCATCTCTGATCCCGCCATAGCGCCCGGTCGTGTTGTTCAAAGCGATTGGTGATTGTGGATAACGAGTCTGTATGAATAGATTATTGATGTCTGGTCTGTCGAAGTAGCCCGGTATTATGTCTAGATGACTCTGTGATAGCAAAGAAGATGGAGGCCAGGATGGAGAAACGTGGGTGCATTTGGCTAGTTTCATTGTTGTCATGCAACACCTACACTCCGTCGACACAGCAACGAAGCGTCATCCGACTAGATAGCGAACGTCGACATCTGCCGAACTCTTTCTCACCGATACAACACACCAAGCCATCTTAGTTTTCAACTGTCCTTCTCGAAGAAATCAAACTCAATCATCGTGTCAATTTTACACTCGTCGTTGTGGCTTTCGCGCAAACCATCAGTCCCGCCCAGAAAACCACCTGCCCCTTCATGTGACCGCATCCTATCCGCGTCAATCGCCTTCGTTCTTTATCACTCCCGGACCCGCATCTCACTGATTGGCTTGTGCTTGTCGATCTGCCGGCAGTCCCTTGACTCTAACAACCTTCCAACTTCCAACTCTGTGCGCGGTCTCCTTCTGCTGACGCCTGTCAGGCGGACAATATTGTCATTCGAAGGCATACAATTTCATGTCCAAGGCCGTCAAAGCGATTGAATTTCTCGGAAGATCCTTGGCCTCTAGCTAACCTGTCAAGATGCATCAGTGGTCGAAAGCTCCGTGTTCTTGTGCCATGTCCTGGAGGCTCGTGATTCGGCCGGGCATAGGTACTCAGGTAAGCTTTGTTCTACGGTGCAACTTGAGCACAATTGCTCTTCTACCTCACCTGCCTCTCCTTGGCCAATGATCTCAGATGCTCTCGAGTCTTGAGATCGACCTTGTCGTAGTCCACATAATGCCCCTCAGTCAGTATTAAAGAAAAGGCCACGCCGCGTGACTCCTTCGTGCGGGTCGATTCCAGTATTACTCCTTCCATCATTTCAAGCGGTACTGTAAGACATGGGGCAACAGCAATCACAACCAGGGGCTCTCCGAAGGGATGCGACAGGCAATTCGACTCTCAGGTTGTCACGTCGCACAAGGCTTCTGTCCAAACCTCAAAATGTCCTTGTCCGGCGACCTCGTTCTGAGCAAGCGGGACCGTCGTCCGCTTCTCACGATGAATCGCACAATTCCATACGTACTCCGCACGCTATGAGTACCATGAGCCGCTTTTTGCAACATCAATCAGATGCTTTCCTCCATGATCCTGTACTTCCTCCTCCACGCCATACACATGCGAACGACAAGCATACGAACCCATCAGGAAGCTCGACGAGGCCAGTTTCGGTTATAGACGCAGCTTCCATCGCCGCATGTGTCGCCCACCGAAATCTTACGACTCGAAAAACCACGTTGCCCCAAAACTCCAAGCCCATCAACAATGCGGCTGGCCCTATTCGCACCAGCCAAGAACCGATCAGAGTCCAGCAGCCTGGGGTTGGCTCTCAGCCCAGAACAACAGCTCGCAATAGCCTCATCAGCAACCCTGAGGTCACTAAACATGTGCCTGGAGCTTTCCCTATTCTCGAAGAGAGCACAATCGATGATCCCAGACACACAATGAATGTGACAGAGCTTGAGATGTTGCCTGGAACGCGTCTTCCGTCTGTCAAGAGTGAGGAACGGGTCCCCCTATTTGTAGAGCAAGTATTGGTTCCAGGAATTACAGCTCTCCAAAATGTGTCTAACTCACTGGACACGAAGAACATGCCTAGATCTAGAGGCTCTTTTGCCGGCCATAGATATCAGGTCGCCAACCCTTATTCGCGGTACCACCCGAGCTATCCAATTGACAATCAACCTGTCCTTCAAAGACACCCCGAACAAGTCCTGAGCCCAGTCGCCGAACGGCTTGATGAAGACCATTTCTTTGCTCTAGAGCTAAACCAAAAGTTGGCGAGGGAGGAAGAAGAAGCCTCCACAAAACAGGAAGCAGATGACCGCAGATTGGCCATGGCCATGCAAGAAGAAGAAGACACCAGAAGAGCAGCAGAAGCCCAACCTCAGACTAGGGAATGCGTTGTCTGCTGTGAGTCTCTCGATCCTCTAACCTTCCCAGCCAGACCACCTTCCAGTGAATGCACCCATCGTCCTGAAGTCTGTCCACCTTGTCTTCAAAGATGGGTAGCTACGAAAGTCGCCGCCAACGATCGAGGCAGAATATACTGTCCACAGTGCGTCATCCTTCTCAATCACGACGACGTCCGCCGCGCCTGCGACCACACAACCTTTGCCGAATACGACAAACACGCAGTACTGAACGTTGTCAGCCGCATGGTGAATTTCAACTGGTGCCTGCGTGCAGGTTGTGACGGCGGTCAAGAGCAAGATGGAAAGACACTAGGATACATGAAATGCCACTCTTGCGATTACGCCCAATGCCTTCATCACAGGATGCGCTGGCACACTGGCGAGACCTGCAAGCAGTATGACGAGCGCACCAACAACCGCCACAACGAAAAGACTGAAGAGATGATCAACAACTCACTCCTTACCGCGTACCTACAAAAATGTCCACGCTGTCAAGTAGTGTGTGAGAAGAACGGTGGATGTAGGCAGATGATTTGTAAGTACCCTTCCCAACGACTTGCGAACATCGTATGTTAATCAGAACTACTAGGCACGAGGTGCGGATGGCGGTTTACCTGGGAAAAGGCAAGAAAGCTTCCGAAGGTCAAGAAACCCGTGGGACCTAGGCCAATGAGAAGTACACTTCGTGTGGAACCACCCACAGGACTGCGGGCCCGTATCGCCCGATTCTTGTCCCCGTAGCCTTTTATATCATTGTAGAGAATGGACATATAATCACATGATGAACACACTTGACGATTGTGATTGGGACTCGTCAAAATATAACGTCGAGC
>ERZ794946.646-NODE-646-length-13287-cov-4.924577_pt1 | contig 13287 bp, 18 predicted proteins | sample MGYA00433072_ERZ794946 | MGnify/ENA primary metagenome ERZ794946 (study PRJEB30137, sample SAMN04331413) | food metagenome | isolation source: Y3 must sample point D1 replicate A | place: Australia: South Australia | collected 2014 ...
AAGCCATACATGTCATACTAGCCACTGTTCAACCACCACCATCCGAACCAGCGCGAACACTCACTTCAACCATAGCAGTCTTCTGCGCCTCCAAGTAGATAACACCCTCCTTAGGACCGCCATTCTTGGCGATGAATTCAGCTACACGTTTGGCGTGTGCCTTGGCGGGGTATTTGCCCGAAGGTGGGGGTGGGAGGTCGTGGTTTGCGAGACCCATGTTTACTATTCGAGGTGTTTGGAGACGGCTTGGAAGAGTTAGACGAGGTCAAGGGTTCGAAAATCAAAAGTTTGACGGTTCGTGAGTTTCGATAACACACAGATTGGTCAGGATACGGAATGCCAAGGCGGATCGCCTGCCTAATTTGGCCTGTATAGAGTGAATAGCTTGAGGTTTTCTGAAGCAGAAGAGTCGGCACGCAGAGGTGAATAGTTCGATAATTGTTCATTCAATATACATAAGTCGCCGCAGCATCAATGCTATACCATCTCCTCGCACCAAAAACCAAAATACAAAGGTCTGAGAACGCCGTCCTTGGGTAATGCCATTACTTGTAATAAGACTCCAGAAAACACACAAAACGCCCATGAAGCATAATGTTTGGGTATAGTCCCAGAGATCTAATCCTTCCAGCGATTGAGGTATTTCTTCATATCGGCAGCGGTGGGCTGAGTAGCAGCAGATGCCTATTTCCAGACTTGTCAGTAAAGCTGTACAGAAGCAGTGGTGAAGAAGGTCTGGACTTACGGGGTTCTCTCTACTCGAGGCAGTGAAAGTCTGAGACTCAGTTGCGGTGTAGGTGATGGTAGCTGGTGGCGCATATGTCTTGAAGATGGTGAAACTCGTGCTCGGGTTCATCATGGAAGGGGTCTTTGCGGTGATCTTTGTTCCGGGCATGGGTTGAATGGGAGCGTACTTGATGAGGCCGGTCTGGAGGTGGTAGGGTACGGTGTACATCTCTCCACCGATGGCGGCGGCGCCAGTGGCAGCAGCAGCAGCCAAGTTGTGGGCAGCGGGAAGACCGGCGGCAGTACTGGAACCGACGGCTGTGATGCCTGCAATCTGAGCAGCGCTGAAAGTGCCAGTCATACCTGTGAGACCGAAACGCTTGCTGTAGACGATGTCCTGGCCGCCGTCGACGCCGACCGAAACCATTTGCAAGAAGCTAGAGAGAAGGTCAGAGGGATTGGTTTGAACAGAAAGGGAGGCGAAGACGTACTATCCGTTAGTCGAGGTTTTACCAGCGGTGAGCGGAACGGTGAAGGTGATGGTGCCTGTAGTGCCTACATAGGCGACGTTTGTTTTGATGGTGGCAGCAACTGCCTGTAGGGAGGGTGGGTCAGCACTTGACCAAGTATTATTTTTGACAGCGACTCAACGTACGACAGAGGCAGACGTGGCACCACCGGCCATGAGGTTCAAGGTGTAGGCGCTGAATTGATCGATTGTGGGCGATGTTCCGTCGTCAGTCCAGGTGATTGTCATGGCAGTGCCTCCAGGAATCTGAACGCCGGCAGCAGGAGATGTGAATTCGACATCGGCGAAGGCGGTGGCTGCCAGAGTGGCCAGCGCCGTCAAGACTTGGAAGCGCATTGTTTGTGTATTGTGTTTCTTCGACGCGCGGTGTTGAGGGGCCCGACGGGGGGGACAGGCGGCGGTGCTGCAGCTGATGGGCGAGGTTCGAGATGCGACGGGCGTTTATGGTATGGGTATGAAGGCGGTAGCGGCGAAGAGGAGTGTGATTGTCCGGTGGTCGAAAAGTCACAGCAATATGGAAAAGGCAACAAATACGAGAGTCGACATGGATGCGACAAGGCCTTGGCCATTCGTCGTCCACGGTCCGCCTCTCTCCAAGCTGCCGATCTCCGTCAGCCTCACCCCTGAACAAGGTTTCAAACTTTCTACAAATTCCCCGCCAACATGTCCTTTAATTAGTACCTTTTGTCTCCTTTTACCTTACTTATTTCTTCTCCCTCCCTTGCACCTGTGGCATTCTGATACCAAAGTTGTATTGGTAATCCATGGGCAGCTTCTCTTGCTTGGAGAACACAAAGCCATGTCGCTCGTACAGACGTCTTCCGGCTGGTGACGCGTCTATGTAACATTCGACTTGAGCCTCGTCTGCCAGAGCAATTCCATGTTTCAAAATGAGACTTCCAGCACCACGACCTTTGTGTCCTTCTGCTGTCATGAGTAGCTCCATGTCTGACCAATCATGTCAACTGCAGTCGAGAGACAGGCTGGATGGCTTACAGTAATGTTTTCGGGCCTCCATCATCCCATGCCTATTCCGCTGGTTATTATGAATGAAGTCTTCTTGCATACTACCTTTGATCGTCCCCGCCATCTCGTATTGATGCATGCCGAATGCTTGCAGATGTTGGAAGTAAGCGCTAGAATACACGAATCTTGATGGTGTTCAGGGAAAAATAAAGGTCATGACGATAAAGTTAGGTGCCTATCGAACACTTCTATGACAAAACAAGACCCATGCCATGCAAAAACCAAGCAAGTTCAGACCTCCCAATTAATCGTCCTTGCCCCTCTTGCCAGCGCCCGCACTGGTGCCGCTCCTCGCTCTGTCTTTGAGCGCCGCAGCATGCGCAAATGAAGCACTACTGCTCATGCCAGGTCGACCATTGTTCTCAGAACCTTGACGCCCTCTATGCTGTTCTTCGTCCTCTTCATCCTCTCCAATTTCAAAGCCTTCGGCCATCTCGATCAAATCATCAATGCCGCTAGGTCCCCCTCTACTCGCTACTCCTCGACCTGACTGCGGTTCACGTGATGTACTGGCTTTTGCTGCCATCTTGCGCATCCAGCCTTCGACCGCTGCGCCCACGTTCTCGATATTGATTGATGGCGATTGCGCATGTGTTAGCCCAGGCGTAAAGGGACTCGGATCATCGGAGTATGTCGGAATGTCTGGAAGATATAGGTTTGATTGGTTCGGCGGAGGTGCAACGTTGGGAAGGTGGCTAGCGAACATCTTATTCAAGCCGTCTTGAGCAGGTCCCGGTGACTTGACGTTCTTGCCCATAGTTCCAACACCTCCTGGACCAGCCAGATAACTTGGGAAATAAGCGTTGCCGGCGTTGGATAACCTTCTGGTCCCACGCGGTCGTTGAGGAACCTCTTGCTTGGGAGAATCCAGAGGGTTCTCGTGTATCACCGAACGGTTCAAATCGAGCGAGGCGGAGGGTGTGTCGATATCCGAATACGACTGAGATTTTCGTCGAGCGGGAGGGAAGAACGCAAGGTTACGGCGGGACGAGCGAGCGATCTCGGTAGGTTGTTTGCTGTTGGGCAGTAACACCCAGGCATCGTGCTCCCATGTTGCTTCCGGATCGTAGGAAGAACGACATGATGAAGAGGACGGGCGATCGCCATTTGTGGATACAGATTCATTCCTTTTCCTGCCCGTCGGGACGGGCGTCTTGACCTCCTCTATAGAGGTCGGAAACGGGTTATTCTCCTGAGTGAGCTGGTACAGGTCCTCACTCCCATTAAGTCGAGTACCTTTCACAGCACACTGATCAACAGGAAGCAGGATGGTCTTGCGAGCCTGTATCCGATCATTGGGCCACATACGGTTCGCTCGCCGTAAAGCGGACGGATGAATGTTGTATTTGATAGTGATGCCGGCTAGCGTATCGTCAGGCTTGACATGATGAACATAGACCAAGGCATCTCTGTCATGACCATTTTCGGGAGGAGCGGAAGCTGAGGGACCATCTTCAGAAGAGCGACGCTTGTAGTGGCCGATAGTGTTGTGTTCAGGGGTTGCGTTCATGAGTTGTCTCCTCTTTTCAGCTCTTACCAAAGACTCCCTCTCTTCGTGCGACCCCACACCGATGGCAGGGGAGGATGTCGTGGTCGGAACACCCCATTGCTTCGGAGGGGCACTGGTGTTCCGCGTAGAAGTCGAGTTGATCGAAGGCTTACGACGTCGAGGCGAAGCGCCTGCTTTTGAGTTCCCAGGAGCAGGAGTCAGTAGATCCGAGGCCATACCCTGTATAGCGGACCATGAGTCTCCGAAGAAGGCCGACAGAGTCGCGGGCGACTGAGCGCGATCGGGAGCGAGCCGACTCATGCTTTTCGCAGGTCGGACGGTCTGAGAAGATGCAGTTCGCGGTAATCGTGTACTCGGCATGGGCGATGGCTCGCGGGACTCGAAAGGAGAAGGTAGCGGCGAGGCATGGCGTGCCATGGGGGTCAGGGTAGCTGGAGCTTCATCGTCAAGACCAGAGATGAGTCTGGGAGCTCTTGGGCGTAGGGTCGACGACTGTGCTGTCGTCGAGCTAGTGCGCGAGCTCATGGCCCAACAGACATGTGGTCAGGTCTGTCACGGCTCCTGCTGGACAAGTAGGGTAGCTGCTGCTGCTTGTCTACTCCGTCTGGGGATAAGCTCGGCCTTGTTATTTCCGCTCCTCGATGTCTCGTCTCGTTGGTACGTGAAAGCAGCTTCCAGTGTACGTTGGACGGATCTGCGAGCGGTACGAGGCAGGGAAGGACAGATTGCTTGTCGCCGCTAAAGATGTGAGCGATAGATGCAAGTTGATGCCCCTCGGTATCTCGACAACAGCCCCAAGACTCATGAGAACCCCCAAGCCAGTGCCTCGTCATACAGTCCGTGCGTTCCTCCGGTCCCGCCGCTAGCAATCGCGCCCTCATTTTCGAATCGCGTCCCTGAACTTGTTCACACTTGCACAAAGTCATCTCTCGTGGCCATTCCTGGAGTTATTCAGCCCTGTAGATATGCACGATGGCATTCGAAACCACTTCCAAGCATAGAGAGAGTGACGATCTTGGGTCCCTCTTTGATCATGGTTGAAGATGCTCGAGTAACAAAACAGAGTAATATTTGATGCTGACTACTAGTAAAGCTCCAACCAAAGTATGTAACAGCAGTGACCTTCGCGCCTGCGTAATCCTTCTTGTGCGTCTCGGTATACATACTTGATTGTCTCATACTCGTGAGTAGCCTCACAGGCCTCACAGGCCTTACCCCTTTCCACCCTCGATCGCCTTTTCATCCCACACCCACTCTAGGTGTACTGCCAAGCACCGGCTGTGACGTTCTGGTCGTGGACGAGAGCGTACACACCGACACACGAGCTGGAGAAGCTGACGCCAGTCAGACGTGCAAAGAGTTGCCAGGCTGTCGTGTTGCTGCCTGGGGGAACGACAGGGCAAGTGACCAGGTCCTCGCCGTTGGGTCCGAAGTAACCGCCGCCCTCGTAAGCGATGCCACCACCGTAGTAGCTGAGGTTCCACTGGGACGACGAGTGTGCTTGGGTGAAGGCCAGAGCGCCGTCTTTCTGCCAATAGATGCTTTGTCCGCCCGGGACCACGGTGGCCTGCGTCGCTCGGTTAGTGTTGTTCCATCACTGGGCTTCGTTCTTGCTTACCATGTATCCGTTGCCGATGAGGGTCATGTCATTGGGGAAGGAGGAGCAGATGCTTCCGACGTTCGATGGGCAGTAGGTGGCAGCGTGTCCTCCGACCCAGAAGTGGTTGCCAGAGGCTTGGATAGGCTGGCCGCTGAAGTCCTGGTCAGGGTTGCTGGCGGTGAGGGTGAAGGTTCCGCTGGCCTTTCTTGGCTTCTCCGAGAGGTCTGTTCCGTTGCAGCTGGTGTTCGTTAGCGATTGTGTGATGGATCTGATGGATGAATGATGACAAACTTGTAGCGGTAAGGTGTGTAGCAGGCGCCGGCACACTCTTCCATGGGTTCGCCGTTAACGACCGGGCAGAGGGCGTTACTATCGGCTCCAGCTCTGCAGGCATAACTGCTGGGGTTGTACCACTGACTTCCACATTGCCTGAGGGCGAGATCGGTCGGGGCGACGACGACGGCCGGAAGAGGCGTGGCGTGCGTGAGGGCCAGCAAGCCAGCGAGGGCGGTCAGAGAGTAAGTAGTTGACTTCATTGTGGGTGTTTGTGGGTATGATAATTGATGTTCTTTGATGTGTTGATGATGAGAAGAGAAAGGAGGAGAGCGTTCTCCCTGGGAAGTAAGGCGAGAAGCTCCCTGTTCGTTGCCTTGAGGCAGGTACTTGTATTGCACTTGCCTGTTCATGAGAGCGAAATTCTCCATGTTCTACACCTTCGTACCTGCCTTCTACCAGCCGGCCAAGCTATGTGACACCAGCACAAGGTGTAGCTTCCCCCTCTCCAAGAGCCGTGCGATCAATGTCGCTATCCATCAAAATACACACAATGTGATTGGAAAATCAGGGGATGTCCGGTGAGAGGCCAAATAATTCGAGCTCTCAGCGGAGCCTCTCTGGATATACAATGACACTGTGCATTTGGATAGCTAGACTTTCGGAAGCATCTGGTGCTTGAGATAATTGCGGACAACCCGACTCCCTGCGCTTGATTATAAACTCGAAACGCTTAGCTGGGTTCGTAAGGGAGGTGTGATATGGTGATAGATGCCCAGGCCATCATCGCGCAAAGCCCGTACCGAGCATGGAAACAAAAAGTGACCAGTCGTAGATTTTCGTGCTCATGCGGGCGTGCCCAATATGCATGGTTGTGTGATCGGCATGCATGCATTACACCGGCCAAAACCTGGTTTGAGTGTCAAAAGGTCAGTAGGTTATGCATGGCCTGATAGACGAGAACAAAGAGGCACCGCTAAAGCTATGAGTGGCACGTTGACAGAGGACAGGGTTTCAAAGAGTTTCAGGAGGACGTATAACCATTACGATGCAGTCGAGACATGTAGAGTCTGGTGGTCTACTGGTATCGACCTTCAGCTTCTGAACTCGCATCTCATGGACCCAGGCAGACAGCAAAAGCAATCTTCGTGCAGTTGTTCTGTCCCAGTCCGTGGTACCACAGACTCGTTGCTGCCTCTGCTGCATAAGTACTATGCGTGTGACCAGCACTCGGCCATGTCATGCACTGTTTCTTGCTCGGGACCGTGTCCGAGAGCTCTGCCTCAATCCTCATGTGAATATCCATAACGACACTGGTAATCCGTTGTTGTGCAGCTATGGTATCATCATTTTTGGTTGTCCTTCAACTCAAGCACCTGATAAAACTGGTTAGCGACCGGAAGGGAAGTTTCAGAAGGTCAACTTGCCATGTCGACCCAGTTTCCGCCACCGAAAGTGGCCTTACTGGGACCCTTGTTCTCAAATCCGAGCTTCTCGTAGAACTTGACAAGCTCACCGTGTGCAAGCAAAGCAATCCTGTCAGCGGCCTGGACATAGCCCATACGCTGATAGAAGGCTTTGAGCAGAGTCGAACCAAGACCTTGGCCTTGCAGGGATGGCAAGACGGCCAGGCTGTGTACAGCAATGGTGCGGCCTTCTTCTCTGTGGCCAACGCTGCTCGACGAGGTACCGGAAGTTTTCCAGTCTTTCGGAACTTCCATGTCCTCGTCCATGACAGTAGGGTTGGTGGTCTTGGTCACGACACAGTGAGCAAGGAGTACAGACTTGCGCGCCGGAGCTCCGGAGTATACATGGTGAGCACTGGATGCCGTCTCAACCGATGCAAGAGGAGAAGAAGGGTTGTTCATGTCGACAGAAGTGAAGAGACCGAGACAGAGGCCACCACATTTCGTGAAGCGATACTCGAACTGTGTGCAATGTACGTTAGCTACAATAGTCGAATAAGTCTTTGTCTCAATCACAAAGTCAAGAGAAATGGACAGAGATGCAGATGGTGCTCCCATAGCCATAAGATGATTGGCGCTATGTTGAGTAGGCGACCAAATCACGTGTAGGGGCCGCAAGGGAAAGCATCATGCAGCAAGAAGGGTAGTACGATACCTTTTCTCTGGTTGCACGCTCTTCGGGTGGGAACGTGGCGTCCTCCAACTTGACAGCGCTGTCAATGTCGGAAGTGGTCAGAGTCTGGACGTAAGGCTTGATCTCAGCAAGGTGATCCTGCTTCTCCATATCACGAGAGATCTTGTCCTTGGGTTCATCTTGATCGCCTCTCATCATGGCGGCCAGATCGCGGGGCATGTCGGTACGAGGCACGTGGTGATCAGAGATGAGAATTACAAGCAAGGAGATAGGTGTGAGGGCAAAATTAATCCCTGGCGTGTGATCGTTTCAAAGATAGGACGAGAATTGGCAAAGAAGAAGTGAGTTTGTCGAAGGGTTACTCAAGCATTCTGCCTCACAGACTTGCGGGTTGGCAGTGACGTCTGGCAGCATGCGCATGGGCCATGGTGGGGTGAAGGATGGATGGCATCAGAGCGCGTCAAGACAACGAGAAACAGGTCTCAGCCATGATGGACTTGACAGGTCAAAGGCTTAGATGAGGATACAGGAGAGGGATGCACAGAGCTGCACGACTGCAGAACAATCAAGGAGAAACGCGGTTTGAATGCGACCAAAGGCGACAAAAGAGGGGCACTCGGCAGCATCATGACAGCGATAGATGTTTGACCGCCAATCTGCCAGCGACTTGTCATGCACGGCTGCATGGCGCATCTTTGGTAACGGACAGGAGAAGCAAGAGCAGGAGTAGGAGCAGGAGCAGGAGCAGGCTGCGAAGGCGGGCTTCAGTTATTTCAAAATATATATGCTTGTGCAGTCTAATCCACGTGTCTGTCGTTGATCGTCCAGACTCTCACGGCTCTTGCTCGCCTTTGCCTCCGCAAGCTTTCAAGGCGCTTCCACGAGCTTCGGTCACGGTAGACTCTCACAGTCTCGCTCACTGTTTACATTACTCATCACGTCCAAGTGCAACAACCAAGAACATCACCAACGCCGGGTCATCTATCCAAGACACAAGACCAACCTCTTTCGCCGCCTGTCAACCTCTTTCAGCGACGTGCATATCCCCATCCCACTCACGTCTACGCAAGGCAGCCTCCCCCAGCCCAGCAACTATGTGAGTACCGTGACACTCGACCATTCTGGACATTCTGTTTTCGACCACACATGCTGATGCGCCATCGAACAGGGTGCAAGTTACCATTCAAATAAACGCCCCCGGCCATGCTCTCGATGAGGAATTCCTACCGCTCGACGCCGACATCTCGTCCACTCTTGCCGATCTCAAGAAGCAGGTCCACGACGGCACTGGCTTCCCCATCCCCTCGATCCAGTTCTTCCTCAACGGCGCTCCAGTAGTCGGCGAGACAAACACTCTGGAACAGGCAGGAATCAAGAATGGGGAGATGCTCTACATGCTAGTCCGCGACCAGAACAACATGCCCCGTCAGCAGGCCCGCCCACCACAAGCCCAGCCACCGCAACAAGGCCGTTTCAGCAATGACCAGATCGAGACCCTGCGTCTACAGCTATTGGGCAACCCCCAGGCCATGCAACAGGTCAGCCAGGAGAGACCTGAGTTGGCCGCCGCCGCCTCGGATCCCGCTCGTTTCCGTGAACTGTACGTCAGCTCTATCCAGCAGGCCGAGTCTAGAGAGCGCGAGAGACGCGAGCAGATGCAGTTGCTGAACGATGACCCCTTCAACATCGAGGCTCAGCAGAAGATTGAGGAAATCATCCGTCAAGATCGTGTCATGGAGAACTTGGAGTATGCCTACGAGCACAACCCCGAAGGTAGGCCCATCTAGCCTCCACAATCCGCCACATGTGCTAATCTTATCCAGTTTTTGGCCGTGTGACGATGCTCTACATCAACTGTGAAGTAAATGGCCACAAGCTCAAGGCCTTTGTCGATTCGGGTGCCCAAACTACCATCATGTCTCCAAGCTGCGCTGAAAACTGTGGCATCATGCGTTTGATCGACAAGCGTTACTCTGGTATCGCTCGCGGTGTTGGCACTGCCCAGATTCTGGGCCGCGTGCATTCGGCCGACATTAAGATTGGCAATGCCGTGATGCCTTGTTCTTTCACCGTCATGGAGGGCAAAGATGTCGATCTTCTGCTCGGCCTGGACATGCTCAAGCGTTACCAGGGTTGTATCGATCTTCGTCGCAACAAGTTGGTCTTTGAGAGCAACGAGGTTGATTTCTTGCCCGAGTCCGAATTGCCTAGATCCTTTGAGGAGGCTTTGCAAAACGAGGAACATATCAAGGGTCCTAACGGGACCGAGATTGGCACCAAGTCAGGCACCGTTACTCAGGCCGGCCCTTCATCGCAACAATCCAACGGCAACTTTCAAGGACAGGGTCGCACCGCTGGTGAACCATCTAGCAGTGGACCCGCAGTACATCCTACACCTGCAGCCTCCGCACCCGCCAGGGCAGCTCCTACGCAAGCCACTCCGGGAAGCAAGCATCCAGAGTCAGCCATTGAGCAGCTAATTGGCCTTGGCTTCTCTAGACAGGAAGCCATTTCCGCTTTGGACGCAACAGATGGCAACGTCGAGTATGCTGCAGGTCTTCTTTTCGGATCCGGTTAAATGAAGAAACAAATGCATCACGAAATCTACGACAAAGGGAGGTTCAGAATGTCTACCATCGAGCATTTTCACGGCGTTTTTCTTTTCACTGCACAGCAGGTGCTCTCGATTCAGGGTCGGGAAGGCGGAATGGGAGTTATAGAGGTGGGGCTTTCCTTTTTCATCAGAATTTCTGTCTCTTTGCTACCACCTGTTTTTATTCGGCATGGCCCCCCATATGACTTAAATCATAACCTCATTTACCCCTCTGTTTTTCTGGGCTCCTTCCGCCTCATAATGTCGTTTCTATTTCGCGTTTCCGTCATTGAAAAAAGCCATAGAGCCATTCGAAGTCATCATTCGTCCCTTTCCTTGCTGCCCCGAGAACACACAACGCAAGACCAGTTCACCTGTTCCTCCCAACCCCAAGTCTGTCAACGCCACGACTCATGCTCGCTCGACATCAGAAAAGAAGCGACACGACCTGCGGGACGATTCAATCCAAAGTCTGCGCAAACATGAGATTGACAGAAGACAAACCTGGCATGCTGTTCTGCGGAGATCTTAGTCAGAGGACATCGCCTCATAGAGAGAAGTGGTCTCGAGAGTCTCAGGGACCTGATCCGTCATGGGAAAGATGAAGTTGAAGTCCATCTCGGATGACTTATCCTGGTCGAACGAAAACTCGTCGTCGGAGTTCTCGGCAGCCTCGGTGACGTGGCGCATGGCGTAGTAGTCAGCCAAGAAGTCACCCTTGGAAGTCTCTGCCATCTCCTGGTTGAGAGACGTGGTTTCAGAAACGGCATTCATGATGCGAGAGATGCTTTCGACGTCAATCTCGGATGTCTTATCCTGGTCAAACGAAAAGTCATCGTCGGAGTCCTTGATAGTGTCGGTTGTGTTGTCCATGGCAGGAGAGTCGGTCTTGGTGTCACCACCAGCAAATTCCTCCTCCTCCTCCTCCTTCTCGAAAATGAAAATGAAGTCATCATCAGTGAACTGAGGAGCGTAGGCCATGGCAGAAGAGCCAGCCTTGCGGCGACCCTCAGCAATAGCCTCCTCATCTTCGAGGATGAAGTTGAAGTCATCGTCAACAAACTCAGAAGTGCGGGACATGGCAAGAGGTCCTGTCTTGAAGCCGTCCTTGGAAATTTCCTCTATCTCACCGAGATCGAAGTCATTGTCAACGACCTCGGCGACATCGTTCTTGGCAGGCGAAACTAGAGGGAGTGGCTTGGAGTTGTCGACAGCGCGCTTCTCCCGGATCAATTGCATCATCTCATACCAGGGAATGCTGGGATAGAAGGAACACTCGTCCGAATCTGTGTCACTGGCGGTTTCCTTGCGCATCAAGTGACGCCAGTTCTTGCGTCTGGGTTTGGGCTTGCTCAACTCGAACATGTATTTCTCTCCCCTTCTGAGGACATCGGCAAGTTGTCCCTCGACGTAAGTCTTGCGACACATCTCATCATAATCGCTGAGGGTAAAAGGCTCCAGTTCGAAACACAGAATGTATCTTGGACCGCAGATGGGCATTTCGGTGACTTTCCTGGGCGGCTTGTCACCAGGTGGAAGATCGGGCGTCTTGTGAGGCGACTGACGAGGCGAGATGGAGAAAGACCTCACTCGAGTCTTCATCCATACGATGTTGGTAGACTTGTTGGCGATGTCCTTGCGAACCTTCTTGAGTTCATCCTCCTGGGACTGGAGAGCCAGAGCATAGAACTTGAGCTCGTGGTCTGGAAGCTGCTCACCTCTGTTGTAGCGGTGGATAATGTCCTTGAACATGGCGATCTGATCATCCTTGGGCAACGTGTCGTGGATGATGTACTCAGGGTACTGGTCCATGTTGACTCTCTCGACTGTGGACTTGATGTAATGCTCCTTTTCCTTACGACGCACAGCCTCTGTTCCTTCGTCCATGGCGGCCAGTTGCTCTGGTCCATTCATGGCATGGAAAGCTTTCACAAGCTTTGTACGAAGGCGGCGATACTCATCAGAGGCTGTGTCGACACCACTCTCCTTCATAGCGATAAGCTGATCGTGGAATGGCAGGACAATCCGCTTGAACTCCTCAAACGCGTCGTACAGCATTCTGGTCTGACGCTCATACAGCGATTCGAATCCGCCCGAGAACTTAGGGCGGCGTACGAGCTTCTTTCCGACCAGGTAGTAGTGATACTGGGTCAACGAGACTGCATCGTCGAAGTACTCGAAGGCCTTTGCCATGTCTCTGGCGTCTTGTTCCTCGTCTCTGATGCGCTGACGGCGAGCCTTGTCATCCTCGAACGCCTGTGCAGACTCCTTCGTGTGGAAGGGGTAGGGGGTCGTCTCACGGAGACGGGCACGCTGCTTGTCGTCAAGGTGCTCGTAGTTCGGCATGGAACGGAGTGCCTGATCATGAGCACTCATGTCCTCGCCGTCGACCAAGAAACCGAGGCCAATGCGACGCAAGAGCTTCTCCATGACGGAACCATTCTTCTTGGCCAGGTTCTGTACGAGTGTCAATTCGGGTCGATGTATGACGAAAGGGGTAATGACTTACTCTCTTCTTCAGACGCTTTATGTCGTCGACTCTGGCACCGAACTCCTCCTCGCGCCATTCTTGCACGTCGGCAGCCGACCTCTCGTGGGCACACTGTGCGGCCAGGGCACCGGGGGGCTTGTTGCTCGCCTGGTAGTAGTCGTTGCCGGGACCCGGTTTGCCGCGACGCAAACCGTACATCTCTGGTGTGTATGTCATTGCTAAAATCATGCGTCAACGCAAAGACGACACGAAAGGGGTCGCACCGATGGCAGGAGCGAGTAGATATTCAGGAGCGAACAATGGTACTTACGAGCGGCACAAAAAAACCAGCAATGTTGTTGTTGGTTGGTAGGGAAATTTGGTGGAGGAAGAGGTAGCAGAAGTGGTGTAGGCGTTCACATCGCTTTGTAATCGACAGCACTGACCGCCTGTAGTCACT
>ERZ794946.648-NODE-648-length-13281-cov-4.366778_pt1 | contig 13281 bp, 8 predicted proteins | sample MGYA00433072_ERZ794946 | MGnify/ENA primary metagenome ERZ794946 (study PRJEB30137, sample SAMN04331413) | food metagenome | isolation source: Y3 must sample point D1 replicate A | place: Australia: South Australia | collected 2014 ...
AAACAAAACTAAGTTTCTGCCCTTCTCTTGCGAGGGGTAATTTGCCTATACCTCATCGTGACTTCCTCTACCGGCTACACGTCGATTTCATATCTAAATTCAAGCCTGAATTGCGAAAGTAAATTTCGCTAAACAGAGCACCCTGGCCTTGATTTCTGACAGCTCTCAACTCCCGGCATGGCAACGACACACTGGAATACGACTATCAAAACACGCGATGATGTTGAATCTCGAAATCCATTGTACAGATGTGCCGAACCATCAGTTCGGTTTTACAACTCATGTTCGCAGATTCACAACGGAATCACAAAGGCTTCGATTCGTCGAGGCCGTGGACAAATGTCAATCGCGTAATCACGCAAGTAACAAATGGTGGTCAAATCGTAGGTGCAGATGGACAGCACAGCATTCTCTGACGTTGATGTACAAAACTTGTGTTGTCGACATGCACCGCAATGGATCGAAACGAGGATGTTCCTGAAAGATGGCGAAAGACCAAATCAACAAGTCACGAATCTGACAAGGAACGAGCACGTCAATACATATCAGGATGAAGCTGCATCGTATGGTTGTTGGTTTTGTTTGATTGCTGCTGCATAAACAGTAAACTCCATCTCGTCAGAATCTGTAACTTCTGGTTCTGTCGCTATGCTCAGAGTGAATGATTTGCATCTGTCAAAGCAGTGCTTGGCCCAGTCCCATTACATCCTTGAATCGGATGGACGACACCTTTGGCGATGGTCCTTTGTTTCCATATCCTGCCCGTAGGTTTGCATACTCTAGACGCCCCCATTCCAGTCCTTCATTCGCATCCAACGCCATTGCAAAGATTGTTTTATTGTTCTTTGCTGAAGTGTTTTTGGAAGAAAGGAATAACAAAAGATCCCGCAGCGGACAAAGAGATACAAGAAGCAGAAGAGGGGCGGTCGTGACGGGCAGGTCGTGGTGGACGACTACACGGCATCATGAGTTGACACCAAGCGTCTCATTTTTCAGACGGCGAATGATGATGGCATGAGAATGTGCATTTGGATCCGTCATGAGCCACCAGGGATGGGATGGTAGATGATAGACGGCAGCGAATGTCAGAAATACAGACATTTGTTGCTTAATGGTTTGTTCGTAGCGGTGTCGTAAACGTCGTTTCGAAAGGTGATATCATGTATGGTGCATTTCTTCGTGAAATGAGCGATGTTGCAGCTCATTAGTCAAGATAAAAATCGCCCTTGAGGATCCTCTCCTGGAACTGGTCGGGGACCTTGACCGGCTTGGGGTTGTCCCTGACGGGGGTATCCATGACGGCAATGCTCTTGGAACGGGAGTGAGTCCAGCCACCGGTGGGAGGAGAAGCCGAGAGGCCGGAGATGGAGCCTCTCTCAGCACGGGAACGCATGTTGTCGGCCCAATTGAAGCCCTCTGCAAACACAAAAACAGTCAGCATGATGATCAAGAGACGTTAGGTGAAAGCACGCCGGCGGCACCAGAAGAAGACACAAACCTCGACGACCCAGTGAGGAGGAGGTCGGGGCCAAAGTCTTCTTCTCCCCGTCTACGTCTTCTTCTGGTATAGTAATGGTGGCGGTGGGCCTACCTGCTGGCACCGAACCCGAACCACCCTTCATATCCTTGAGGGCACGAGCACCAAAGCTGACTCTGCGAGCAAAGGGACCGCTGTTGCCAGCTGTGGCCGAAGAAGGTTCGTCGTCGATTGCCGACTCGTCGAAAGAGCCGACGTTGGAGCTGGAAACACTCTCACCTCGCATTCTAGCCGACATGGGCGAGCCCTGGTTGGGGGAAGCACCCATATTGAGGGTGCTGACAGAAAGACGACGACGGCTGGCTTCGGCAGCTGCTGTTGTGATGGGTCCTTGGGCGGGAGGGCTGGTGCCAGACGACTCGGACGGGCGGCTGCTGCGGCTAAACATGTCGGTGAATGCTTGACCGACGAAGGATGAGCGACGACGTTGGTTGTAGGTGTTGTTGTTGGAGGATTGATCGTTCTGGTCTGCCATTGTGATGGGTAAAGTGACAGTGTCGGGTTTTAAGGGGCGAGGAAAGGGAAATGTTAGGTAATCTTAGAGAGTGTTGATAGGGTTGAAAGCGAGGTAACCACGTGCTTGGGCGTGACTTCTTTGTGCTCTAGAATGGCGTGATGATGTCAGCTCCCTCCGGCTTCGGGGCTGCTTTGGCCGTTGTTCAAGGTTCGACCGATTGTTAGATCGTCTGCTGCGCTTTGGTGTTGGAGAATTGAAGTGCAAGAGACGAGTCAGGGAGAAAGAGGAGAGGGAAAGAACAAGGAGGGGCAGGGAGAAAGGAAGAGGTAAACATATAACTTGCATAAATCATGGTGCGGCCCTTGCGAGGACCCTAGCCATCCCCAGAGTACTCCACATCACGCTTCCTTGTCCCGCTAAGAAATGCGGGGTAAAACAAGCCACAATCTGCCCCCTGCCCATCCAATCACGGCTACATTTTCCCACGACGATCCCATACCTTAGCACAAACCGTCTCGTCGAGATGCATCATGCAAGCCCTTGTCAAACTCAATGCCCGTAACTCCAAACGCTCCGCTCCGATTTGTCTCCGTCTCTCAAGAGCCACGTCTAAGATCACCACATCTCACGCGGCTGTTACGCCATCTGCTGCGGCCAGCGCTCCGACCGCATCCAGTCGCTCTATCCATGTTTATAGAGTGCTTATCTGGGAGCTGTGTCACATGCCTCCTTCTTTGTGTACTTTTTGGTCCCAAAGCTTCCAATCTCCCAATCAGCATGGGGTGATTGCCATCTTCTGATACGCCCGGGTATGAAGATCACCTCTTGTCCGTCTCACGGCGTTGGAGCTTAGCTTTGTCTTGTGTCATGGCACCACCTTTGCTTCCTTATGCGTCCAACATGCATATGCAACGCTGATGCACAACTTTTCGGGTATCCAGTCACTGACCTTGAGGGACAATTACTTTGAAGAGGGTAGTAAATATGCTGTGATTATGTACATGGGTATTCATTTATTTCAATGGTTCATCAATCTGCCTCATCCAACTCGTTGAGACTAAATTTCAGACCGAGTCTTTTGTATCAGACTCTTGTATCTCCAGTGCGCTACTGGAGGTATCACGTCAAGAGCTTCTTGCAACCTCGGGGAATCGTAAGGGAGACTTTCCGACTTTACGACCTCAAGAACGTACGAGGACACAGTCGTCAATGCGAGAGGTGGTTGCCTCATTGCTTCGGCCACTTGCTGAAGCGGAAGACCCTGGACATGCCATAGAGCGTACGCACGTATGTTGGTCGGCGTGTTCTTGCCCTTCCTTTCGAGCGATAGATTGCTCTCCCATTGGCCAAGCCATTGATCGGCAGCTTCGTATTTGACGGTTTCGACTTCGCCGGGTTCAAGGTTCTCTGGCTCTTCTTCAGCACTGAAGTACTCAGTGTCATCAGCGCCGGCTTCAGCTTGGGCTTCTTCCTCTTCATCGTCCAGCGCTTGTTCTTCTTCCGGGCTGAGAACTGGCGTCTGGCTTTCGACCTCTGTGGCCTTTTTGATGCCAGTCTTGCGCTTCAGGCGACTCTCACCGGCCCGCTCGCCATTACCGAGAATTATAGGTTGGTCCGCCTCCCAGAGAGCCGGTCTCGGGGGTGTAGGAACCATGGCAGATCTCGCCCTGTCAAGCTCCCGAAAGAGCCTGAATCCCGCATAAGCATCTGTTGCGGCATACTCAACCTGCTCCATCGACAGTCTTCTCGACCAGGCACTTGTTCGAACGTTGCCCTTGTGAAGGGGGAGAAACAGAACTTCCTGTACCTGCTCAGCCAGCTTTAGCGGCGACTTGTTGACTTTGGCTGGCTCCTTCTCCGAAAACTTGACGAGCTTGTAGAGATGACTAAGCTCGAAGATGCCTTGTCCCTCGATACCCAAGCACTTGCGCAGGCGAGTGAAGTCGCCTGCAATGTTGACACCAGCCTTGAGGATGTCTGGCGATTCGAGGATTGTTTTGAGTGATGGAGGCATGAGGTCTTCCTTGGTCTCCCCAGCAAAGAGTGCAATCTGGAAGAGAGCAATTCGATTCTCACAAGCAATCTGAATCAAGGACACGTTGTCTTTAATGCCCCCTTTTGCAACACTGCTGCCCATTTCCCATTCGATGTCAAAACCTATGATTTTCTCCTGGGAAAAGTGCTTCGCAACTTGTTCCGCCTGCTCGAATTTGGTGCAATAGTGTAGAAGCGGTTTCTCTCCGCTTGGTGACTTGTACAGAGCGTATCTCCAAAAAGCTGCCTGGCTCGTCTTAGAGGCCATTAGAGCATTTCGTAAGTCCTGGGCAGGTATCTGATAGAGTAGTGGCGATAACGTGGTAGCCTGACTCAATTCTTCTCTGTCAAGCAAGTCTGTGGAGCTCATACCTGCCTCCTGACTCCGACGCCTTGTTTCCTTAAACATAGGTCTTGGAGGCTTGAAGCCGAGTCTGCTACGAGCTCTGGAGTAGATTGTGGTGGCCTTCGGAGCAAGTCTCGGGATCGGAGAAGGTACTTCCCTAATTTTAAAGGTAGGACCACCTGACTTGGCTTCTGTTTCGAGGGGAGGAGTTTCTGTCTCCGGTTGAGATGAAGCTTCCGTTTCCGGTTGTTGAACACTTGTCTCCTGCTTTTCAGTGTTTGTGGTGGGTTTTGGTTGAGTTGCCTCGACTTTCTCGGGAGCTGCTGTGCTTTCTGGACTCGTGTCTTTTGACGTCATTTCTGCGCTTGCCGCCGATCCTGAAGTGTCGGTTGTCGTGCTGACTGCTGCTGCGGGTTCAACAGGCGAGTCTTCTTCCTCTATAAACTCTTCCTCGACGTGTTTTGTCTTCGCAAGAGCAGCTTTCCTCAAGGTATCTCTACGTCGGGTTCTGGCAGGTACCAAAAGACGTTTACCCAGAGTTTCACTCATTTGATCAGCCACAACCTCGTTGCAGATCCTCATAAATGGCTCCAATTGCCGCGTCCTGCGCTTTGTCTCCTGCGCGTTATCAATGCAGTACATATCGAGCACTTCGCCGATCTCTGCTTCCTCGTTCTTCGTAAAGGCGTTTCTCTCTTTCTTAACGAATGCATGTGCAAAGGCAGCGCGTTCATGGGTCTTGGTGTGGTGAACAGTGCTTAACACATGTTCCGTTGACATGATTTTGTGGCGCTTCATACCATCACCTCGCAGTTGTTTCACAACACTCTTGATGTTAGTCATGAGTGAGGTTTGTCGTCTCGAGACACGGATCGAGTCTTGCCAGTACGATTGCTGGTATGTCGGCTGCTCTGAAATCCAGGTTGCTTCGCCCGCTTCCATCTGTAAGGTAGAGAACATGCGGACCACTCGGAGAAGAGTGGCACAGATACCGAGAGCCCTGACCTGGTTTCGGTAGAAGTTGATCTTCAGCTCTGTTGTTCTTGTTCTGTTCGGCTCCGCCTGGAGCACCTTTATTTTCCCTTTCCAAAAGTCCAGACGAGAGTTGACTTCCTTTACCATGCTAGCAATTGGACGATCCAGCGTAAGAACGTCAGCTGTAGAGGCTCTTTGATAGGCTGTTCTCTCTGGAGATTCTTTGTGAGGGTCCACACCAAAGCGGGTGTCTCTGAGAATTCGTCGGTGATCATGTTGAAGGCTGAGAATGGATTCGTATCTTCCTCGCAATTCTTTAAGTTCAGCGACATATTGTAAACGTGCTGTGTCGGCTTTCTGGCTGGAGCTCTGCAGGTATGCTTTGACTTGACTGAAGATGCTATCGCGATGTTGCAATCTTTGTTCAAGGCGACGAATGACTTTTTGACGCAGAGCTTCCTGTGCCTGAAGATTTTGAGTTTTTGTCTGTACCTCCTTTCTAGCCTCCCAGATTTGCATCTCGTCACCACCCTTGGACGTTCCCTCAAAAGATCGGGCGTCTCGAAGAGCTCTACCCCAGTACGCGATTTCGCGGTTGTACCAATTGGCTCTAGACGCAAGAAGATCCGGCTCTGTCAGCAGCGCCTTGGTGTACTGAACGGGTTTATAGGAAAATTCTCTGAAAGACTCATAATTCCTGCGAATCAGTTTCCGGACAGATTTTTCTTTTTCCTCTCGCTCGCGAGATACCATGGTAGCTTCATGTTGACGCTCGGCGGCGCGGCGTTTGACCTGCCTACCTATGGTGTCTCTCTCTACCTCCAGCTGCTTTCGTAGATCATGAATCTCGACGAGGCGCTCGCTAAGCAAGGCTGCCTGCTTGTCACGAGTGGAGTGGAGCGAAGCTATAATCCGGTTGTGCTTCTCTGCTCTCGCCTCCAGGGCCTCTCGCGATCCGGTTTTGATATTCTGGATGGTTTGAGCGGACGACTTTACCAAGTGATCGTGAGTTTTCTGCAAATTTCGGAATCCTTCTTTCTGCTCTGCCAGAGCCGACTCCAGTTGAGTGTTCTTTAGCTTTAGACGCAAAATTTCATCCATAGCTAAGGCACGGGTTTCGGTAGTATGTAATGGCTGATTTTGTGACCTGTTGGATGACGGTGCCGTAGATGTCTCAGCTGCCGTGATACCTTCGGGGACAGTCACATCATCTACTGCATAGGCAAGCTCTTGGCCAGGTGTTTCATAGACAGGGCTCTGGGGCGGCGAAATCGGCGGCGTAGGAGTCGGAGGAACCGAAGAAGCGGGAGAGGCGGCTGTCTCAGCAGGCGCAGGAGTCTCGGTAGGCACAGGTATTTCAACAGGCGCAGGAGTTGCGAGAGTTGCAGGACTTGTCGGAGCACGAGGAGCAGGAGTCGCGGGTATCGCAGATTTGGGATCTTCCTGTATAAGCGGTGCCGGTGGTGGTGGTCTTGCCACAATAAGTGGTCTGCGTATTTGAGGATCGAAGATGGCATTGGGAGTGCCAGGAGGAGACAGGGTACCAGGTGGGCTGGCCGGTCTTCCACGCTGGTATGGATTGAAACTCAGAGCCTGAGCATAGTTGAACTTATTGGGAGGCTCCCTGCCCTTGTAGACCATAGGCTTCGAGGGCTTTGACTTTGGATCGATCGGTTTCGGACGAATTGGAGGGGCGGGAGGTCTGGACTTGGACGAGGAACAGCGCTTCTGAGCGGCGGGCTGGGAGAAGATGATGGTCGAGGCATTGCGCCAGGTGAAGTCGCAGCGTACACTCGGGGTAGCAGAGACTATGGACGAGGCGGCATTCCAGGTGTGATCGCAAGTCGGCGAGGGCAGGTTCGCCTTTGTGTTCGCATTCGCGTTTCTGACGGCACCTTCGGCGGCGTAGCGGGCAGGCCTCGAGAGAGCATGACGTGACGATGTATAGAGCGAGGGCTGGCGAGAAGAAGTTACGGCCCGTCCTGCGGATTGCATTTCACCCCCATGTCCAAACAGCCAATTGCTGAGATATCACACACTCGTAGTTGTCCTGTCGACTTTTGTGTTCGCCGCCGTGACTTTCCAATGACCGAAGCTCAAAATGTCCCTCCGCGAAACCGTCCGAGCTTTGTCGAAAGCGTCACTCCGGCCGACACATGTGAAGCCCAGCGACAAGAGTCGATCCGCGAGATACTTCTACGTACAGCACATCTACATCACAAAACATGGCTTCTCAATTACTGCCGCTAGAGCTCATCGACAAGTGTGTCGGCTCCAGAATCTGGGTCATCATGAAGGGCGACAAGGGTGCGTCCGGTCTTGCGCCTGAATATCTCAACATCACTTATTGATAATGCCTGCGCAGAATTTAGTGGAACCTTGCTCGGCTTCGATGACTTCGTCAGTATGTTGATTCTATATTCTCTTTGTTCTGGAGAGTTATTGACCATCATGATAGACATGGTTCTTGAGGACGTCACTGAATAGTAGGCCATCACAAGCATCCGACGCTCGCACATCATCAGAAACTGACCATGTTCAAGCGACTACACCGGCACTTCGACCAAGATGTCCAAGATTCTGCTGAACGGAAACAACATTTGCATGGTAATTCCATTTTCCCATCGTCACTCCATCTCGGATGGTCCTAATCTATCCTCCCAGCTCATTCCTGGAGGCATGCCCGAGCAATGAACTATATGACGACGTACGACGAGTCGTGAACTATCAGGCTACAAGAGGAGCTGAATAGTGAGAGCCAATATCTGACCTTTGCATTCTCCGATCCGAAGACATGCATTTTTTCCGATCGGAAGGGAAACTGGACAAGATGGTGTATTGAAGCAAAGCGCTCAAATTCACATCTAAATCTGAAAGGCTCTACTATTTACAGAGCGATGCGAAGCACACGCATCCAAAGATGGACCGAAATTATCAAAATGGTGTCTTTCCACAGAATGCAGCGCAACTAGTATACATTTCTTCTTCCGTGACTATGCTTTTCTTCATGCCTTCACAGCATCTATTGCTTCTTCTTCTCCTTTTGGTGGGCCTTCTTCTCGTCGTGCTTCTTGTCCATCTCCATGATCTCGTCGGCCTCCTTCTTGTTGGCATACCACTGGCCAGCCTGCAAGATCAAGACACCGACGAGCAAAAGAGCCAAGATGGTATCGCTGGCAGCGAGAACCTTGAGCGAATCCTCTCTTCCAAGATAGTCGCCGGAATCATCAACCTGGCCCTCTGCGAGAGTAGGGTTGCCGTAGATGCCCGAGGTGATGACGCGCATGCCCTTGACAATGTTGGCAATGTAAACGGTGACACCGCACATGTACAGTACAAGACTGGCGCCGTCGAAGAGGAGGTTGGCCTCAGAAGGCTTGTACAGCTTGGTGATGAAGCCCAAGAGACCGGTAGCGATGACGATGTGGAGAATGCGCGAGATGAGAGGCGGGGATGCGTGGATGAACTTGAGGTGGTCCTCGAGCATCTGGTAGTAAGGCAGACGAGGGTCTACTCCTGGGACAAGAGTCGGGGGTGTCGTCCACAGAACATTGTAGTCGTAAGGGAAGGATGCGAAAAGGACTCCCAGGAAGAAACACGTAGCTGTGGTGTGCTGTCAGTCGCGATCGTCTGGCTGGTATAGCTCCATGCGGAGAGCGCGAATCTTCTTACGTCCGATGATGAGGAAAGTCGCGAAAGGCGACGACATGGTAGGCATCTTGAACAGTTGCGCTTGATGCGTGTATGAGACAGACGTGTGCGACAGGGAACAGTGTAGGTGGGACAAGGGCAAGTAATAATATGAGGAGCTATCTGAAATCATCTCCACGATCCACTCCAATCATCCGCCAAGCTCCGCGATAGGCCAAAGCCTAGACCAAATGTTTTCATGTGATCTGACTAATGCTTTTCATCCTTTGAACAACAGATCAATCTAGGAGTACACTGTGGTCCAACATCGACTCGACTCGCCTGATGACCTCAAATCTTGATGTAGATGGTTTTGGTCTGTGTCCAAATGTCAAGAGCCGCTTTGCTGAGATCAACTCCATCACCTGAGGCCTTCCAACCACTAAAAGGCATATCAAGAGCAGTCGACATGGGCGAAGTCGTATTGACGCCCACCATACCACTCTCAAACTTCTTTGCGACACGCAAAGCTCTGGATATGTCTTGGGTATACACGCTAGCGAATAGACCATATTCGCTATCATTGGCCTTCTGCATGACTTCGTCCTCGTCTTCAAAGGTATTGAAGCAGAGTACTGGACCGAAGATTTCTTCCTTGGAGATGCGGCTGTCGTGGTCCGGATCGCGGATGACCGTTGGCTCGATGAAATAGCCCTTATCCGTTTGCTTCTTACCTCCCAAGACGATCTTGCCGCCGCTCTCTTTGGCCAGCTCGAGGTACTTCAGAATGTTGTTGAATTGCGCCTTGTCGACCTGAGGCGCGTGCTTGGCTTCGGGAGAGAGAGGATCGATGCCTTCAGGTGAGTTGGCAGACATGGCTTTGATGGTCCCGACAAGCTTTTCTTGAAAAGCATCTGCAATCGACGCGTGGACGTAGAGTCTTGACGATGCAATGCAGACCTGTCCGGCCATGTACAGAATACTCAGTGCAGCAGCAGGGATCGCCTTGTCTAGATCAGCGTCATTAAAGATGACAAGAGGTGACTTGCCACCCAGCTCCAAAGACACTCTTTTGAGATTGGACTTGGCAGCAGCCTCTTTGATCAACCGACCAGTGCGACCAGATCCAGTAAACCCAATCTTGCGGATCTTCATATGCGAGGCCATGGCTGCTCCACAAGGATTTCCAAATCCGCTTAGAACATTGAAAACACCAGGTGGGAAGCCAGCCTCTTTGACCAATCTAGCCAGCACGAGAGCGGTAAGCGGTGACTTCTCAGACGACTTGACCACAAGTGTATTTCCAGTAACCAGTGCCGGACACATCTTCATGACCACAGCGAGAACAGGGATATTCCATGGCACAATTGCACCACAGACACCATACGGCTGGCGGATGACCATATTGACGTGCCCAGGAGTGGCCAGAGAAGTACCACCTTGTACGTCCAAAGCAAGGCCAGCAAATTGTCTCAGAGCCAAAGCACCCATGATATGCTCCACTGCTAATAGTCAGCACCACATCACTACCCAAAGCCGAGGGGAGGTGGGACTTGCTATACATCGAAGCAACCTTTCCAGTCTCCTTTGCCTCCAACTCTGCCAACTCGGGACCTGCGGCCTCCAACAAGTCTGCCAATTTGTAGTAATAAGCGGATCGGGCAAATGCTCCCAACTCGGACCAAGCAGGCAAAGCAGCTTCTGCAGCGTCGACCGCTTTGTCGACGTCTTCAGACAGAGCTTCGTATACACTGGCTACCTTCTCCTCATTATAAGGGTTGAAAACGTCGAACCTTTCGCCTTCTATGGATTCGACGAATTCATTGTTGATAAAGAGGCGAGTTTCTATCTTGTTGCTCTGGGTGTTTTCGGTGGTGGGCATGGCGGTGGGAGACATGGTGGGAAATAGTTTACAGGTTGGGACTTGGTTTAGTTAGGAATTCAAGTTTTGGGAGCTGAGGCATGCTGCGATATCTTTTATAGCACGAGATCTGGCGGCATAATACTACGATGCCCTCACCCTTGTATTAATGACCCCTCACTCTTCTAAGCACATGGGTAGCAGGAGCCGCCGTGGGTCTTGGAAGCGCTTCGATACGATCGATCCTCCGGAATCCCATCAGCACTACTGTGTCACCCCACCTGTCTTACATCAGATATTTAAAAATCGTTCGACGCATCAGCGTAGGAAGATATTGCGTGAGTTGTGATTACACGCCGACAAGTTCAAATAGTAATTTGGCATCGAGATATAATCTTTACGACGTATAGAGCCCATGGCATGTCCACTTCCAAATTCCGACCAAGTCTTTGCAAAAATATGCATGTTTTACCCAAATGTACACCGTGCTAATGCTTCTCATTCAATACGGAGTCTACCCATGTGACTGCTTCTATGATGCAGCAGGGAGGCCATTTGCTGTACCAGGCCAGGAGACGGCACCACCGGGTGAGTCAGGCAGACGAGCGGTCAAGACTTCAACACCAGTCTCGGTAACCAGAAGAGTGTGTTCGAACTGAGCAGAGCGCTTGCCGTCCACGGTGACACTGGTCCAGTTGTCGGGCCATGTTCTGTCCTTGTGGGTTCCGAGACAGATCATGGGCTCGATGGTAAAGCACATGCCGGGCTTGGCCATACCGATGGCCTTGTTCTTTGCGTAATGAGGGACGTTGGGAGCACAGTGGAACAGGGTGTTGATTCCGTGACCACAGTAAGTCTTGACGGTGCTGCATCCTCTGTCCTCGGCGTGCTTTGCGATGACAGGACCATATTCTCTGAAAAGCGTGTTAGGCTTTGCGATTTTGATGGCCTCGTCCAAACATTCGCGAGCGGTCTCGACAACGCGGACTGAGTCAGGGTCGGCCAAGGCCTTGTCGCCGACGTAGTAGGTCTCGTTGATGTCGCCGTGGAAACCGCCGTGGTAAAGGGTAACGTCGATGTTGATGATGTCTCCGTCCTTGAGGACACGCTGATCGGGAATACCGTGACAGATGGATTCGTTGACTGATGTGCAGACTGACTTGGGGAAGTGGCAGTAGTTCAGAGGAGAGGGGTATGACTATAGTTGGTCAGCTCAGATCGGGTCAAAGTGGCGGATGTCAAGGCGGGTCTCACGTCTCTTTCAACACAAGCATTGTGGACGACCTCGTCGATGTAGTCGGTGGTCACGCCAGGCTTCGCAGCGCGAGCGGCAATGTCCAGAACCTCACGTGCTAGCCTGCAGACCTTGCGCATGCCTTCTTGCTGGGCCTTGTCGAGGATGGTGATCTTGTTGCGGCCAACAAAGACCTGCTCGGAACGGGGGATACCATCTTTGGCGTAGTCGGGGCGCGGGATGTGTTCAGGCACCTTGCGCTTTGGTGACAGAGGGTAGACGGGTCTGAGGTCGCCAGTGTATTGGAAGGCAGGGAAGGGGTTGTGGGTGCCGGTTGCTGGGTCAGGTTCAGAAATGACTTTGGGAGCAAATATGGTGCGGAGAGGGTTACTCGTTGACTTGTGAATCTTCTTGTGTTCACTCTGTGATGGGGTTAGTTGCTATGCTCTTGGCTGTTCTGGAAGCGCGACACTTACATACCCAGTTGCGCTTGAAGCAGTCGTTGCTGCAGAAGAAGCTGGCCATTCCCTGCTTCTGGCATGTCGGGCACTGCAACGTGCCTGCCTCCTTGTCGCAGTCTGCGCCCTCGCACACACGCTTGTCCTCGCTTGCCATGGTGATTTGCGCCCTGTCGCTCTGCCGTGTCTTAGGGGTATGAGAGAAAATGTGATGGTCTGACAGATGTCTCGACCTGGAAATATCACGATGCTGTTTCCGAGGTGCGTCGAGTCGAAGCAGGTGTTGTATGCAGATCCGTCAGAGTGCCCCTCCACTTTTTCGCGGTTTGACAAACATCAGACCTGGAACCACTCCACCGGCGCCTTTCCGCCCGGCTGCCGGCCCGTGCACGGTCCCCGGGCCCGCCTGCTTCCAAGGCTTCGATGATGCTGTCAACCAAGAAGGTGCTTCTCGAATCTGAAGCCCTTCTATGAATTTATCCTATCGATTCTCATACTTTTTCTTGATTCTCTAGATTTGCTACGTGAACATGTCAAAGCAGAAGACTGTCATTGTAGGTGCTGGGCCAGTCGGCGCTCTTGCTGCACTTTATGCTGCTGGCCGCGGCCATGAAGTCGAGGTCTATGAATTGAGAGGAGGTATGTTTTGATCCATTTGTTGCCACTATCTGTTCTTCTCATTCTATCCATTTCCTGTTGTTGTCAATTCTCATGGTCGAGAGAGAAGTACTAGAAAGTGGTGAACCAGG
>ERZ794946.651-NODE-651-length-13268-cov-3.664421_pt1 | contig 13268 bp, 15 predicted proteins | sample MGYA00433072_ERZ794946 | MGnify/ENA primary metagenome ERZ794946 (study PRJEB30137, sample SAMN04331413) | food metagenome | isolation source: Y3 must sample point D1 replicate A | place: Australia: South Australia | collected 2014 ...
GACCAAATACGAAAAGCTTAGTACTTGACAACCTCCTCGTGCGTCTCAATGCCATTCTTCTCCATGGCAATAGCAGCGCCCTTTGGATCCTCAAGAGCGTGGGGTACCAACTGGTCACCGAACAACTCGTCCATCTGCTCCAGAGTCTTGCCCTTGGTTTCTGCGAGCGCTTGGTTAGTACCATCTTAGGTCTGCAGGCAAATTCAAACTTACCAGGGTAGAAGAAGATGTAGCAAAGCATGGCAATGATGTTGAACACAAAAAAGACGTAGAAGTAGCGGAAGCCAATCGAGTCGAGTGCCTGAGGAGTGAATTGCGCAAAGATGAGGTTGAGTGTCCAGTTGGTGAATGTGGTAGTGGCATTTCCGAAGGCTCTGACCTCAACAGGGAAGATCTCGGCAGGGTAGACCCACGAGATGATACCCAATGGAGTGTAGAAGAGAGAGAAGACAAAGTTCATGGCTACCATAGCACGAAGCATGTTGCCGTTACTAGGATTCAGGTGCTGAGACATAGCGGCATTACAAACAAGAGCGGCTCCGAGACCTGCAGCGGAGATAATAAGAGGCTTGACACGACCGAAACGCTCGAGTGCCCATAGACCAATGGTACAATAGACAATGGACAATGATCCACTGATACCGATAATCATTAGCGAGGTGGAGTTGTCGATACCAAGGATCTTGTAAATCTCAGGTCCGTAGTAGTTGATGACGTTGATGCCACTGAGAGGTCCAAAGGCTTGAACACCACATCCAAGAAGGAGACGCTTGCGCCAGCTGGCCTTGGTGAAGATTGTGCTGACAGAGGTCGAGTTGTTGATGCGATCCGCTTCGATTACATCCCTGATCTCACGGAATTCGAGCTCGATGCGCTGATCGGTCTCTGCAGTTCCGTCGTGGTGGAGCTTTTGCAGAACAGCTCTGGCCTCTTCCCATCTGTCTTTCTCGCACAGCCAGCGAGGACTCTCTTGCAGGAACCAGATACCAGAAACCAGAATGACGGCGGGAATGCACTGGAAAGCAAGAGGGAAACGCCCTGTTCTCGGCGTTAGTATTTTGCGAGGAAGCGCCTATGTTTGAGTCTTGCTTACATGAAAAGGGTCCCTTGACGTGCTGGCATCCATATCCAATCCACTGAGCAGCGAAGAAACCCCAAGACAAGAACCATTGGAGAGCACCAGAGAGGGCGCCTCTGTACTTGGACTCGGAAATCTCAGCAGCATACATGGGGATAGTAGAGGTAAGCATGCCAACAGCAGCTCCGGCGACAAATCTGCAACGTGATGTCAGAACAGTGTTGTCTGGACTAGCCTCAAAGTATCTCACCTTCCAACCATAAGCATGGCCATGTTGACAGCTGCGGCTTGGAGAACACAGCCGATCAAGGAGACAATGGAACCTGCAGCAATGGTCCTCTTTCTGCCCAGACGGTCGGCGATGACCATGTTGATAATCGTGCCAAGAACAGCACCGCCTTGGAATGTGGACACAATGCCACCAGTGACCGTGCTGTTTGGGTCGTTGAAGTATTCGATGAACTGGGGGAAGGAAATGACTCCTCCGATAATACCGGAATCATAACCAAAAAGGAAACCTCCGATGGCGAGGAAGGCACTCGACAAGATGACAGTTGCTTTGCCCATGATGACTGATCGATGAGTCGGTCGCGAGGATGCTGGTTCTTCTGAGTCCTGGGGAAGGATCTACGAGTTCTTATATACACATGCATGGTCTAGTCCACCCTTCTCCACACCCCAGCCCGGGGTATGTGCCATGGGGAACAACGGCAGATCGTGGCGAGTACAGTGAGAGGTTCCGAGTGTTAACTTACTGGCGTTGATCATGAGACGTTCAACGACTCGCTCTACAACAAGGGATGAGAAGTTAATTCTCTCAAATTCGGCCGAGATTGAAAGCGCAAGGTAGGGTTCTGTCTTGTATTCATACTGCGAAGTGAGGGGAGCCCTAAAAGCACCTCCAGAAGAGGACATGGCGTCGGTGCATCTCTTGCGAGGTTCATTAGTCGCGAACGGTTCGCTGCATCTCGCGCGAAATCATGCCCGTAGTCGGCATATCTTCGAACCGGGGTTGCCGACCGTGCCTTCTTGTGCATTTTCCTTAACATGCGGCCATGGCGTGCGGAGAGCAGGAGGAAAGGTCCTTCTGGTTCGCTCTTTCCCTTGCTGTCGCTTCACGGCAGATCCCCCGCATTTCGGCAATCATTCTCGGCCACCAACCGCGGCCATGAAAGTCGCGAGCTGCGGCATCCACGGTTTTCACGAAACCATCGGTCTCGACGTTGACCAAATTCGCGTCTTTTGGACTCTTGAGAGCGATGAGTATGCTGTACAGACCGCATATCGGGTCGTAGTTTCGACCTCCAAGCGTGATCTCGCAGACGACGGCTCGATCAATCCCAACGCTACCTGTGATTCCGGCAAGGTCGCAAGCGACCAGCAAAGGAACGTCTTGTGTAAGCCGAACGATGGCTTTCGGTCCACATGCAGTTATTATTGGAGAGTGACTGTATGGGATGAGCATGACGTCGCGACTCAATCCGATGTGCAGACCTTCTTTACTGCATATCCTCGGTCGCAGCTACTGCCGCCCTATTCCATGAATCAAAAGTATATGCCACATTCGAGTCTGATCTTTCGCACATGGTTCGAAGACATTGAGAATAAGTGGAAAGCTGTGTGGATCGGCGACGGTGGTGATAAGCCATTGTATCTTCGCAAAGGCTTCAACCTGGCTCGTAAGCCCTGCAAAGCCATCGCACTTGCGTCTGGCCTCGGACATTTTGATCTTCATGTCAACGGGCAGCCTGCTTCTGACCATGTCATCGATCCTGGGTGTAAGTGATGTCGCATCACAAAACAGAATCTTATGCTAAACCTTACAGGGTCCAACTACCATCGCACTGTGCAGTACGTCGGGTATGACCTGACAGCACACATTGACGCTGGAGACAACGTCCTCGCGGCACACTTGGGCAACGGCTTCTATGCTGGTAGTGGTACTGAGGAAGATCGCTTCTTCTGGCCAATGTACGAAGACAATACCTACGTTCGTTACGGAAACGAGCTATGCTTCTTCGCTGAGCTTCACCTGTTCTACGAAGACGGCACACACGACATCATGCATACCGATCCCTCTTGGAAGGTACGAAAGAGCGCGACAACTCTCGCAAATATTTATGCATCCGAGACACACGATATGCGGCTATACCCTTCTGGCTGGACATCTCCTAGTTTCAACGAAGCCGAGTGGGTATCCGCGAAGCCTCTTACAGGACCTCGTGGACTTCTTCGCTATCAAAGTCAACCGCCTGTCGTTTTGCACGACAAGCTCGAACCCGTTTCCACGACTACTCCACGTCCTGGTGTCGTCTGCTTCGACCTTGGACAGAACGCCTCCATCATGCTTCATCTCGCTGTAGAAGGCCCAGCCGGATCTGAGATCATAGTACGATATTCAGAAACAGCGAACGAGGATGGCACGGTGTTGATGCCTGATCCATTGTTCAAGGACTTTGAAACAAAAGTCTACTCCAAGATCTACTTGGCCGGGAACGGGGCTCCAGAGAATTGGCGACCCGACTTCTCATTCACTGCTGCTCGTTACATCCAGATCGAAGGTGTATCGACGGAGGAAGGACTGGGACTGCCTGTGGTCAGATCAATCCACGGCAGGCACATCTCGTCTGCTTCTACCCGTGTTGGCTCCATGAAGACAGACAAAGAAGACGTCAATGCACTTATCAAGGCCTCGCATTGGTCGCTGTCGTCAAACATCTTCAGCTACCACACGGACTGTCCCCAGATCGAGAAGTTTGGTTGGCTCGAAGTGACTCACTTGCTAGCTCCTGCGTCGCAATATGTCTTCGGTATGGAAGCTCTGTACACCAAGATCATATACGACATGATCGATGCTCAAGAGCCGAGTGGTCTTGTTCCGACGATGGCGCCGGAGATTAGGTATATGTGTGGACCTCTGCACGACACTATCAGCTGGGGTGGGGCACTTTGTCTCTTGCCTGAGCTGCTAGTTAAGTACTATGGTTCAACTTGGGTGATACCTCAAGTCTACCCTGCCGCTGTTCGCTACATGGACTATATGAAAACAAAAGAGCGCCTTGGAGGTCTGATCGAGCACGGTCTCGGTGATTGGGGACGCGATATCGCATGGGGGAACCTTCAAGCCAACATCGAAACAGCATACTATTACAAGTGCCTCCAAAACACCGAGATGATGGCACGCCACCTCGGCCGCACTGAGGAAGCAGAAAAATACAAGACCTGGGCCGCACGTGTCTACGATGTCTACAACAAAGAACTCCTCATTACCGACGACGAGTCTCTCCCATACAACTACTACACCTCCCGCGACAACATCGGCCAGCGCGATTGTCAAGCTGTAGCACAAGCTTACGCATTGCAGTTCAACATGATCCCTGCAGAGCACATTTCCTCAGTCCAACAAGCTTTCCTCGCCTCCGTCTCAGACAACCGCATTCGCTCCGGCGAACTCGGTCTCAAATGCATCTTCGAAACCCTCATTGACCTCCAACGCCCCGACATCGTACTCGCAATGGCGAGACAAGAAGAACACCCCAGTTACATGCGTTTCCTTCGCAAGGGTGAGACCACATTCCTCGAGTTTTGGCAAGACGAATGTAGATCGAAAAGCCATGATTTGTTCTGCACTATTCATGAGTGGTTTTATGCTGGGGTGTTGGGGATCAGACCTGTGGGAGAGGCGTACAGGACATTTGTGGTCAGACCGCCTTATGATTCTGAGTTCAAGGATGTGGAGGGATTTGTGGATTGTCCTTATGGTCGGATTGCGGTGAAGTTCAGTCAGACTGCTGAAAAAGTGGTGCTGAATGTTACTGTGCCTGTTGGGACTGAGGCCTCGATTGCCATTCCAGAGAAGTTCGGGTCTTCGGTCAAGGTGCTCCGAGGTGATCAGGAGGTGGCGGCAGACAAGTCGGGGCAGACTCTGAAGTTAAAGAACGGTGGCTACTTTATAGAGTTTCGCTGAAAGTCAATCTGTACATAGTTCGCTCTTGTGAGTCTCGAACATCATTCTGGACATCCTACCCCTCAATGGATCTTGTAGCGCATCAAGTTGTTTGTACCTTCACGCTGGTCTAGAGCACTTGCCTTACATCTAGGCCCTGCAAGAACAGAGGGCAAGAATCCGGTCCGACTCACAGCAGCCTTTGTCCGTGGAGACGGGTTTTGATTCCAGCGTAAGATGTCCGCCAGCATGGTCATACATAAATGCAACAACACTATTCCATCATTGTGTCCTTCAATCACCGACATCCCCAAATATCGACCAAGCTGCATCTCCTCACTCTCCTCAATATCACTCAATCATTCCGGCACAGGACAGAGGTCATAGTTGCCATTGCTGTTATTCCCCCACCAACTCGGGAAGGGCTTCGAACTTCCAGCAGCGCCAAACACGGCAAATGACAAGATGAACAGCGCCAACAGACTAGCACCATCCATAGCACCAGTCAGCAAGTAAGAGTAGTCCTTGAAAATACGAGGGCGGTAGTTGCGAAGGTAGAATTGCGTGAAGAAGCCAGCGATAAGTTGACTGAAGATGACGCAAGTCTGGGACTGGTTGTAAGGGATATAACCAGCATAGGCGATGAATTGAGGCATGTTGATGTCGTAGGTGGAGAATTTGCGGATCTTGGGGACGAACTGTGATTCAGGTCAGTAGACGGAATGGACACAGGTCAACAATGTAGCATACCTGAACGAAGATGCGGTGGACAACTACTAAACCGGCGCCGACGGCAACACCGATGGGAACAGCCGAGTAAGTGGTACCGGTCTTGTACAAGTACCTGGCGAGAGCCCATGAGCTGGCGTTGGTGTTGTATGACTGAATAGTAGCTCCACTCCACGAAGCATTACCATTGCCGTTAGTGAGAAGCTCGGCGTTGCCACTGACGATAGAAATCATAACAGCGTAGTTGAGGAAGCCACCCAAGATTGTGCCATAGATCTGAGTGACGAACATGACGCGGGGAGGGATCTTAAGGTACTCGCCCATCTTCAGGTCATTGCAAAGGTTAACGGTATTGGTGATGACGTTGTGGGACCAGGCGGCAAAGTACATATTACCAACGGGGCGGCCAGGAAGCGCCAAACCAGCGATCATCTTGGATAGGTTATTGGTGGCGATACCATTGCCGAAGCGAGAGTAGATCAAGGCACTCTGAGAACACACTGGGTCAGACAAACAATACTCTAGTGCCGAGGTGGGAAACTTACGAATGGAGCAACGATGATTCCGGAGATCAAAGCAACGACGTAAGCCCAGACCGGCATAGTGATGTTCTCTTTGATCACGACGATCAAGCCGAGAACGAAGCTGAAGACAAGCACGGCCATATACCACCACCAAGGGACTTCCTTGTAGTTCTTTGCCATGTGTTGGTGGTGACGGTCGTCGTATCTCCCTTTTCTGGCGCTCTTGTATGTTTTCTTGATGTCGCCGCCCCAGAACAAGATGGTATGGGCAATGAGAGCACCGATCTAACATGACGATCAGTCAAGCACTGAATGAGTCCTTGGGTTATAACTTACAGCAGCATTGGCCATGAACATGGCATAAGCAAAGGTTCCGGTCAGGCGAGGTATGCCATACTTCTGCAGGGCCTCTTCGTCCAGAACTCCGCCTACAAAGACCTTAGAGATTGGATACTTCTTTCCGTCTTGGGATCTAAGCTGCGTGGACATGAAAGGCTGCGACTTGGACTCCCATGTGTCTGTGTAGTAGATGATCAACATGACGATCATGCAGACAAACACGCCAATCGCAACATGACCTTGCAGAATGAGGGGAAGAGAAGTATTGAAAGAAGTGATCTGTAAATTATAGAGTCAGCTTGTAATTTTTCAGAGAATAACGGTGCCTTACGTATTGCCAGTCAAACGACACAGTGAAAAGACCCAAGCCCTCATTGTTGGTAGCTCCACCAAAGAGATTTGTCAAGACAGCAGCCTTCTCTCCTGTAGCCTTCATCGAAGCTAAGCAAGGGATCGATACAGAATTTAGCCATGGAAATATGTATGCAGGGAAGAAATCGTAGAAGAACATGCCCGCGAAGGTGTACCAGAAGAATCGCAGTGGCTTTGAGTTCTTCACTTCCTGCCAGTGCAAACCTTGGAGCGTCTTGACTGTAGGAAGTGTGCTCCAGTATACGGCTTCGACATGCCACACAGCAATGGGTCGCAGCAAGCCACATAGGCCGTAGCCAAAGAGGCCGATTGAGATCATGGTCAGAATTACAGTTGCCGGGCTGATAGGAAGATCATAGAAGAGTTCCTGGGCAGCAAATACCAGAGAGACAGCAGCCGCATTGGAAGCCGAGGTTGCAGTAATTGAGCAGATGGCATGTTCTTTGAGCCCCCAGGGTCCGGGGTTGATAAACACCAAAAAAGATATCCAGAAGGGCGGCTTGTTGTCTCCGTTATTTGCTCTCCATCTAGTAAGATGACGGTCACCACGGGGAAGAAATTTGGCCCAAGCATTGCCGACAAAGTAAGCAATGAGCACGATGAAGGTGCCTTGAATAGTGATCGAAGTGGGTTTGAACTGGATAAGGAGATAAGCGTCTGATCTGGTCATATTCCATCATCATCACTTGACTGACCGTATAAATCTGGTTCATGACAGCTTGGAATGCAGAGAGACACGAAGCCAGGAAGATACCACGAAATGTCACGGATGCGTCACCATCATCGCGGAGTGGCAGCAGGTGGGCGGCCGCATCGGCACCAGTAATGATAATGTGGTCTGGGTTGTCAGTCTTCTCGAAATCATCACTAGCACTGTCCGGGGTAGTAACAGCGGTGATCTCGGTGTCCAATGCAGCTTTCTTCTCCGCTCCTGTAGTGTATGCGGGGATGGTTGCGTAGTCGGAGACGAGGTCGCCAGTGGTTATCGATTCGGCATTCCCAGTAAAAGGCTCGACAGGAGTGAGGCCATTTGGAACCTCCATGGCGTGAGACATGATGACTGATTGAGAATGTCAAAAAAATAGTGCTCAGGAAGAGGGCAAACGATGTGACAGAACCTCGTGCTTATAAGTTCATCTCATCATATTCCATCTCGTGTCTTGACTGTGGATGCTCGTTCGCCATCAAGCCTCAGGATAACGTAGAGCATAGTGTGACAAAACAAGCGAAGTATTGTCCCTTACGATAGGGGTGCTGAAGGGTAGGATCCGAGCAGGGCAAAACCGGCAAACCATGATCGACATTCTAGAGTTTACAGTGGAGACAGAAGACATTTTGGCGATGCTTGTAGGTACGATATGGCGCAATTTAACGTCGGGTGTTTAAGCGCTCGGAAAGCACGGTCGATATGGACGCCCAAAATGATTTTGTGCTAACCGAATATGGCAGGTAGGATAAAGTAGGACTGTCAACATCTGGTTGGCGAATAACGACATATAGGTGCAGAATTGTCCCATCGTGGTCTGTGCTTGGCATTCAGTGCTTGTTGTGTCTTGTAATTTTTGGTTGCCTGGAAATTCGACAAGTTTAGCAGGGGGATCTGGATGACTTGGCTGCTTTGGCGAAACATCATTTGATATGCGATAAAACTCGACATGATCACAGGTGAGGCGGGGCCAGACCAGCACGAAATGATCGAGATTGGTCGATGTTGAATGTAACCCTCCTCGTTCCAGTGCGGCTGGGTGCTGATGGCACTTCATGGATCTTTCCAATCAAAATTCTTTGTTCGGCGGTACATCTTCCATGCTTTCTGGCCCGTTGTCGACCTATCTCTGCGCCGCATCATCAGATTAAGGCAGGTTTAGTTGTGTGACACGAAATCTCGAGCAAAAACATGGCCAGAGTCCAGAAGAACAGGCTGCAGTCGAACCTTTCCAGACATCATATCCGGCTCCCAGAGATCGTTCCAGCGCTCCAGTCCATGGGTGTTCTTTGCCTTTGCTATTGGAAATCAGTCTTCTTATCTCTCCGCTGCACTTCCATACGCTTTTGCTTGCGTTTCCCCCAAATCGTTCCAGATGCCGACGAATTCAATCTCCTTTTCTCAGGCAGTGTATACGTTGATTCGGTAGGCAGCAATTTTGGCACGAAGCTTTCCATCACCGAGAAATACGACGCGCATTATGAAGGATCTTCCAAAATCGTCCTCGTCCCCAAGACGTATGCTGATGATTGTGAGTGAAGCTTTCGCCGCGGGCTGGGATCGAGCTAATCTGCTTGTCAGAAAGTCACCACCACGTCCGAGATCAGGTTGCCCACAAGTCTGACCAAGTTCGGGAGGACAGTGTCCAGGAGCACAATCTGCAGAATATGTGTGGTCACCGTGATTGCTCATTTCAGCATGTTTTTCATCGTTGATCTTTAGTCCCTGACAACCGACTTCACCAGCCCAGTATTTCTGAGGATGAAGGTTTCATCTTCCAGTCGATGGTCCGAGTGGTGTCGATTTTCCAGCTTGTGAGTTTACCTTGACGCCTTCTTCCTGGAGGAAAACTTGAACCTCCTCTGTCGCATACCCAATGTTTCAGTGGTACACCTCCGCTTCGTCTGCAGCGTTGTTCACATCAGAATCATAGATTCCCTCGGACTATTCTTCCCTCAAACTATCTGTCAGACGAATGATCTGCGTTCTCGTCAGACTCCTCGATGTCAACGTCGGGTGCTCTTTGAAAGAGCATAGGCAGCAGGGATTTCAAGCAAACAACTTCGGCGGGGCAGGTGCGTCCCCGCAGTGGGCGTATTTACCAGCCTCGAAGGATCTCTCCTACTAGGGTCGTCAAGTATAAACACCGCTAAGTACCTTTGACTATGGTTATGCTAAGGGCTGCGGAATCTGACTCTAGCGCTCGAGTAGGTGTTCCACGCTGATGGGAATCGTTTTTCTCGGACTCTCGAGGGCAAGACTGATCATCTTTTGCAATCAGCACGACAACCTCCTAAAGGCCAGATACACGACATCGCATTGTCATGTAGAGCTTTTAACATAGTAGTAAGTGAGATCTACGATGACAGAAAACGCACTGCTTCACTATTATGCGGTTGACTACAGCTTCAAAAGATATGCGATGTTTCTGTCAGGGTCAGATGTCTGGCGAAAAGACTTGGTCGCAAATTCGGTCACACACCCGAAGTACTAGTCAGCCAGATTCGTCGCGTCGCCGGTATCGATCACATCTCGACTCTGTCTTCCGCGCCGCACAAAGCACAATATAGCGATACGCACGTAAATTGGAAATTACCAACGAGACAGGAGCCACTGACTCCTATCGGCGCCTCTTCGCTTGATAGCGCAGCCGCAAAACCAATTGCGCGAAACCCAGAACGTTTCCGAACAACTTTTCTCCAGGATCTTTCTTCACATCTCTCGTTTTCAGAATCGATTTTCAAAAGGCCATCAAGGTTGGAGATGGTCATCAGAAACAAAGTCCGTCATTTTCGCGTTGATGTGCAAGAGGTGATCAGGGACTTAACGTCCGCCGCGGCTATACTCACCGTCTTCATTTCCTGTCCTTCCTTTTCGGGACGGTGGCTTGCTGTATGCAGGAACACCCGTGGTTCTTGTCAACGGCGCATGCCAATCTCAGGCACCCCACATGCTTGTCCTCTTTAAGCATCTGTATATTGTGGTATACGATTTTATTGGTCGAGCGCGAACATCGCTTGGGTTTTCGTAGGATTCGGAGAGTTGGGACTTGTTGTCTCGGGAGATTGGTGCCGTGGAGGAAGCAGAAGTGAGGTGGAGGATAAATTGGAGGTGAGGCCCATGCCATTGGTCTTGCATTTTCTACCATACTTTGCGACCTTCAATTCCACTTCTGTCATTGAACACTCAATCAAGTCGAAATGAGATACAGCATCGCTCTTGCCACTCTGGCCACTGTGGTCGCCGCATCCGAGCAATTGAACCCTATTCTTGATTCTCGCCAAACCGACAACACCGAGGAATACATCCAAGAAGTCTGTTTCCCAAACACCACCTCGCCAGTTCCCCCCTGTCAGGCAATCCTCAATATCGAATCCGCCTGCCTCCCCAACGGCACTTCCACCCTCGCCTACGAAGCCCATCAACAATGCATGTGCAACGGCGGTTACTTCCCCAACTGGCGCGGCTGCCTCAACTGTCAATACGTCCACGGAACCCGCAGTGAAGCCGTCGCCGAAGCTTTCGACAACATCTTGTCCTCCGCGTCACAGCAATTCTGCACTGGCACCCCTACCGCAGTGTTCGCAGACTATTTCTCCGCATTGAGTGATAGTTCGCCGCAGACTGCCACCGGTGCTGCTACGACCACGAGCGATCAGTTCCCTAGCCAGAGTGCTGTGAGCTTGTACTACACAGCTAGCGGTAACCAAGGACCTGGCGCCATCACTGGAAGCGCTGCTCAAGCTACCGCTACCGCCTCTGCTGCTTCTGCATCCAGTGGCAGTCTGGCTGCCAGTGCTGCGACCACTTCTGCTGCTAGAACTTCTGGTGCATCCAGCAGTGCTAGATCGAGTTCGGGCTCGATGACTTCGGCGAGATCGAGTGGAAGTTCTAGCGGTTCGGCTGCCTCTGCTGCTTCGACTTCGGCTGCGCAGACTGGTGCTGCTAATGCTGTTGCTGTTAGTGAGGGATTGCTCGCTGTTGTCGCCGGAGCTATGATGTTGCTGTAAGATATCCTAAAGACAATGGTGATGGAATCATGTAAACGTAATAATGTCTAGCTCGAGTAATGGCAGAGATTGAGGGAGGGAATTTCAATGATCATCTAGTGTTCCGTTTCGAAGGTGCGAGGCATGATAGTGCAATAAAGACTGCACTCGCCGACATTGCGGCTCCAGTAAAGATGACCAAGGCTTTGTATCTGGTGTATCCGTAATCATGGTTGTTGGTGTCCGAGATCAGCAGCGCACTACTGATGGGTCCAGCAAGCACATTACCAATACCTTGAGCGAAGGAAAACAGACAGAACATGGTCATCGAATCGCTTTGTTCAGTCGCAACAGCTGTACCCATGCGCACTCTCATGGCGAGATAAGCGTAGGCGAAAAAGCCATAGATTATAGCGAAGACGACCAGTGCAGCGAGCGACTTTGCCAATCCCCAAAGAGTCAACGCGACAATCGTCGACACCAGCATTGTGGAAAGAAGAAGAGCATTGAGCGGGAAGCGACCGTCGGAAAGGTAGCCATAGGTGAACTGGCCAAGGACCGAGGACACATTCATGAGTGCAATCAGTGTAGCTCCCATTCTCGAGCTTAGCCCCACAGTAGCGGCATAAGATGGCAAATACAGAGATGGTAAATAGAAGCCCAAACTCTGGGACATCGTCGACAAGATATACAACCAAAAGATTGGTTTCTTTAAAAAGCTCCAGTCCGTCCTGGCGAGAGCATTGGTATGGGAAGCAGGAAGGCGTCTTTTCATAGAAGGAAGTAGTGGGCCGGTCATGATGATCGAAGCCACAGCCATAGCTCGGAGGGTGGTCTTGTAACCGTACTTGTGCAGTAATGCTTCATTGATGAACGGATATGCGACTCCAGATGCACCAGAGGAGCCGAGTAGAATACCCCAAGCAAGGCCGCGACGAGCTACCCACCATTCGTTGACCATGCTTACAACCGGATAGAAGATGATGAGGTAGCCAGCTATCGCATGTTAGCTCCAGGTCTCGCGCAGCAACTCATCAAACAGAACTCACTGCCGTACATTATGCCCTGGGTGGCAACCAAACTACCCATGGTATCGGCAAAGGATCCAGCGACCAAAGCGCCCAAACATATCACCCAACCCACAACAACCATATGCCTCTGATACATCGGAAACTTCTTGACCAGCGGCGCCATCAACGGAGCGCCCAGATAAGCGATACCTGTAGCTATACTGCCAATATAAGTGATGAAAGGATTGCCCTCAAACTGCGGCAAAGTCGAATAGTATTCCTGGAAAATACCGAAAGATAGCGGAAACCCCCAGAGGATGGCTTCAAACATGAAGGCGGCGAGTAAGACGCGCCAGGCTTCGAGACCGCCATCGACGGGTGGGAGGTGCTGGGTTGGTGCATGGTGATGTTCGGTTCCTCCAGCGACCAATTCGCGGTCGCGGTGGTGGGTTTGCGGAGATGCTGCATTGTCGAAATGTCGGAGCTCCACGGAGCTCAAGGTCGTTGTCGTCATGTTAAAGAGCGAGTAGGTCTTAGCTCGAAAAATCCTGCCATTTCTGGAACGACAATTCGAG
>ERZ794946.652-NODE-652-length-13267-cov-3.346427_pt1 | contig 13267 bp, 14 predicted proteins | sample MGYA00433072_ERZ794946 | MGnify/ENA primary metagenome ERZ794946 (study PRJEB30137, sample SAMN04331413) | food metagenome | isolation source: Y3 must sample point D1 replicate A | place: Australia: South Australia | collected 2014 ...
ATTGCGTAGTTAGTGATGAGAGTTTGTGGTTGAGTGATGCCACGCAGAAACCGTCTAGTCTCTGCAGGAAGGTAGCGTAAGTTCCAGTTTCCTCCAGCAGCTCGCTCGGAAATCGGATAAGTAAAGCTGAGGACAACAAAGACCAAAGCCAAAGAAACGGTGATCCGAAGCAGAACTCGAGAGACGGCGCCACCAGAGATCCATACCTGGAGATGTCAGCGATGTCCTGTTTTTCCCAGTCGGTCGTGCAGACGAACTAGCTTTCGACTCTTATCTCCCAGTTTCTGCCAGAAGTCGAGTAATTGATCTAACTGGTGGAGAATCATCGTAATGATCCAGTTCGAGTTTTGACATCCGAGCAGGAAGGAAATGGCGAGCATACTGTCGAGACAAATTGTTCTTGTCAAACCGTTTGACTGAGCTTTGTCTCGACCAATCATGGTTGTAGCCAGTGCAATAGTATAGAAGAGTTCACCAAGCGTTGCAGCAGTCTGTGCCGGTGATAGATGCTCATGTCCGCTATCGAAAAGCAGAACAGGGACAAGAAACGCGATCACCATCAGACCATACATCATTCTGCGTTTCTGAACAGATACCACATGGCAGTACGTAAGGGATGTCCATACCAACAGCCGTAAATACTCGACGGCCACAGCGAATAACTGCAGTGACTCAGCCGAGTTATTGGATCCAACAAGCAGAGATAGAGGAGGGATGTCTTCCACTACCGTCTGTCCACGGGAGACAAATGTTGTCAATGTGGTGTAGATATGCTCATATTCAGGGTCGACCTCGGTCCTTCGAGTGGCGAGGAATGCGAGGAAGGACAAAACTGGAAAAGCAGACATGTTCAAAGAAGCGAGGGTCGCGAAAGAGAGAGACGAGCAGATTGACTGACTTGTTCATTACCCAACACAACGACAGTGCCGATTGGTTTGCCGGCTGTACCTCCTAGATACATGACGGATGTCGAAGGATTGGCTGGATTTCGCGGAAATTTAGCAGATGAAGCCCAAAGCTTCGCTATATTACTACCTACCTAAACGATGCAAACTTTGCTTGGCAGCCTATCTGATCGCGATTTGCGGGTCTCGGACCACGCTCTGGATAAAATTCCATCCGGTGGAGATATAACAGGAGGATTTTCGATGTATAGTTGTTCGTACATATCCACTAGGAAAAGCCACCGGTACATCTCAATTGACGAATTAGGAGACAATCTCGACTCAGAACAATTGCGCGGCCACTGCAAAGAGAAACCAATCTTCGAGAGTTGAGCCGTCAAGTCGAACTTGCACCGATGTCTTAGAGACATTCAAGATGAACGGTAAGAAGATTGGGCAGAGCAATAAAAAAATGCTGTGATGAGCATGATCCATCTACAGATCATTCTGACCAATATCATCATAAGATGCGATGATGTTGGTAAGGAAGTCTTTCCAGTATTTCTCCAGAAGACTGACCACATCTTCATAGACACGTGGAGGTTGATCGTGGCCAAGACGGACGGCCCATCTCCATTTCCAGGTTTCTGTGAAGTCGTCCTTGCACCAACACAACCATGAGCCACCACCAGTACCACCTGCGACATCACCCATGCCGATGGCTACAACAACCTCGAAATCCAGCAGATCCAAGAATGGCTCGGCTTTCATCTCCTCGGCAGAGAGATAATTGCCTTTGAGGGATGCGAGAGGAGAGCTCAGTCCATTGAAGGCATGCGGGATATACATTGCATTGGTCTTGGGTAGTCCTGGTCCAGTCAAGCCATCCGTAAGTACGCAAAGTTGCTTGAAATCTTCAGGCAAACTCAGAGGTCGCCACTCGGATGGTACCCGGTCTTGCAAGCATTCTTCGATCTCGGCAAGAAGTTGCAGTCGTCTGTCTCCGGGAAGTGGAGGCTCGGTGCCATCGGAAAGTAGGGAATAAAAGTCACCCAAAGTGTTGATCGAGTCAGGAAGTGAATCCCATTCCTCCACGGCGACAAGCTCGAGATCCTCTGGTTCAGCGCTGTCAGGTGACACTTCGACGATTTCGAACAGTTTGGCGAGATTGTTCCGGTTCAGTTGGATCACTCGAGAGCGGTAATGCTCGAAGGCGTCGCGTAGTTCGGCTTCGACGAATTCGAGAGACATGTTGGAAGGTGGGGTCCGTGAGGTCAGTCTGGACAGTTGTCTCAATCAAAGTCGCAGACAGACTGCATAGGGGTACGGGCCGGGTTTATAGCATTCATTCTTGGCGTGTAGGATGCCCTGTGAGATGTTGAAATCGAGTCAGAACCTGTGAAGCGACAATTAGGCCCCGCACAGATGAGATAGATTGGCTTAGATATGAGCGATGTCAATGCCTCGGTACAAATGTGGGGCTACCTCTTGAACCTCCTTCCTATAGCGCCTTTCCGAAGTTCACCCGGCTCATCTGTGTTCTCGTTTCTGAGAATCCCAAAGCCCAGTCCACGCAGTGTCTGCAATTGTTTACTCTATGTGTAATTGGTTCACTAGCTTCATGGATATGCAACTCTGATGGCCTATCATCCATCATCGGACTCGCTTGCCAGTATTGCTCTCATCTGGTGAAACAGCACGAGTCTTCTTAGAAGAGGCATTGTATGGATGCTTCGCCGCTGCAATCCGAACGCACGTAGATTAATTCGCCTGGTTAGCTCAAAAGACGAAGGATTTGGCAATTCCACCAACAAGCAATTTCTTCGCTATGATGAACGAAGTTGCCGAATAATCCTTTGCTCTGTACCAAGCCGCTCTTGACCGGCAAAAGGTAGCCAGAATATGTTATAACTATCAGTCGTCCTCGAATTTTGATCTACCATCCAACAATCATTCCTCACAATATTCCAAGATGAGACTTTCTATCATCGTTACCAGCCTGTTGCCTTTGGCTTTTGCCAGCGTCATCCCCGAAGTTGAGACCGTTGAACTTGACGCTCGCGGCGACAGTGGCTGCTATCCCTTGTATGTTTTCCCCAATGGTTGAATTCCTCCCTTGCCTTTTCTAACGTGTCTACAGCCAAGCTCCCAATTGCTGCATCAACTACGCTGTCTGCCAATGCAAGGATGGTAAGTTCAAAGGTCAATTCCGCAGTCCATGAACTCTGTGATTGATATCCTCCAGGCAAGGCTTACCAGTTCAACCAAGACCAAGGTGGTTGTCAACCTCCATGGGGCTTCTTGGCCAACCGCGTCACGCAGCTGCCGGGCTACTGCTGTTAAGACAGGACAAGATCGCGTTGCAGGGAGCAAATTGAGTAGTGAAGGGGAGAAAAGCAGTCAGTGATGTGGAGAGTTCGGCGATACGTACAAATGACTCAATGGAAAATTATACATCCGCAAATTCTCAACCGTTCAGAAGCCATAAATTGACTGTTGCCATCATCATCCATGTCATCAGTTGATAAGTGGGCGAACAATCGAAACTTCACGGATGTTGATCTCGGTATATGGTCACGTTCAATGCTTGGGAGATATTGGCTTTGCATTAGTGTTTGGAAAACAAGCGAAGCCAAGGATTCCACCTTGATTCCCTCTGTAGGATTCGAGCGTGCATGGGTCACCACATATTCAGATGATTGCTCTGAATGTCCTGTCTACTCGATATGATTCGATTATCGGAAAGCCGTTCCAGACGACTCAACCTGCATTAGTTGCTTTGCTGTAATCCTATAGCACCAACAAGAGCAATTTCTGTGTGTCAATGCTCTGCGGAAGGATTCTCATGGCTTGCAATAGTTAAATCATGCTTCGCTGCACATACCAATGCTTCCTTCATGCACACATAACGATGAAGAAAGCAATGCTGAGCTCCAATCGCTCTGAACAAAGTGTCGAGGCGCAGAATCTATTTGCAGTCTCCATTCCCCTCCTTGAGCCGAGAACCATCATACAATCAATTCAGACCGGTTGTATTATCAAATCGCTTCCATACATCGAGGACCGTCAGTATGTCAACAATCATTCTTGAACATGCAGAGCGAGCGAAATAGACGTTGAAGAGAAGGAGTCGGCGCTCACAAGGAAAGTGCCAATCGAGCTGCCCCAAAAGTTATCAGATCTTGGGTTCAATCATTCTTGGGCTTTGACATGAGCTGGTTGAGCCTGCCAATCTTGCTTTCTTGTTGACCGGCTTCCGATCCGGTCCACCATTGCATGCTTCGCCATCTCCACATCAATATTCCGCAATACAAGTTCAAGCATCACATGACAATGATCCGATCCATCCATCATTTTGCCAATTTGACCTTGATTCGTTTCCTTCCACGATATGTTATCACACCAAGCTTGGCTACATCTTACGATCCTACAACTAGCGTAATTCCTAAATAATTCTCTTCTCGGATGATAGAAGCATGTTGATTGGTCACGTAAAGGCAATTGAACTCCCCTTCTGATGCTTAGATCTAACCTCGGGTCGCACAGCATAATCCTTCGCGTTCAGAGCTTGCTGCTTGATGGCCTTTCGAATCATGCTCGCAGATGACTCCTTGCCAAAGGAGATACTGTTCAATTTCGGTAACAAGAGTCGGCAAATTTGCTCATGGTCACATAGACAACAATCTGGTGTGGATATCCTCTGGCACATATATGTAAATGATTCGTCCTGAGTTTGGAATCTTGCACGCTCAGTCCTTCCATCGCCATGAGAAGCCTTCATTTTGTCCTGAGTTGGCTGCCTGTGGTATGGAGCCAAATGGTAGAGCTCCAGGGAATGCCGCCCGGGTTGCCCTCACCCCCTCCTTCCTATATGGTCGACAATCAGGGAAACACCTTCGGAGCCGCGCCAGATAAAGGCGTACTCAATGGACCTGTCACTTCAATCTTTAACGACCTGAACAGAACAATCAGCAATGTCACGGATGCCGCGGGCAAAACTCTGGACCATACTCTGAACAGTGTTCTCAATCGTCGAGCTTCAGGTTACTGGTTGGCAGAAATGGGTGATCAAGGACAGGTACAGTCTCGATCAAAGCCTCACACCAGTTATCACGCACTGATTCTTCCAGATGCCTTGCGCACCTTCGGGCTACAAATTCTTTCGCGATGTCACCGAGTATGGAGCCGTGGGTGACGGTATCACTGATGACACTGCTGCGATCAACAGAGCTGTTAGCGACGGAGACCGATGTGGTGAGGGATGCGGCTCCACAAGCGTTCTAGGTGCCTTAGTCTACTTCCCACCCGGCACATATTTGGTCACCACGCCTATCATCCAGTCAGTCTCATGTTTTCAAGTGTGAACGGACGTTGCTGACTTCGCTCAAGATACTATTATACTCAATTTGTTGGCAATCCTCAAGACCCTCCTACAATCAAAGGCTCCACGAACTTCTCTGGCATAGCTCTGATCGATCCAGACGTATACATCCCGAAAGCAAACGGAGATGAATGGTATATCAATCAGAATCAATTCTACCGCCAGATTCGCAATTTCATCATCGACTTGACACAAATGCCAAATGACATCGTCCAAGGAGATCAGACATATGTCCCTTGCGGCATTCATTGGCAAGTAGCGCAAGCAACTTCTCTGCAAAACATTGTGTTCAACATGCCAGTCTCTGGTCAAGTAGTCAACTCTGGAAGTAACAGTACCAAGGCTGTTGGCATCTTCCAAGAAAACGGATCCGGTGGCTTCGTGAGCGATCTCACGTTCAACTATGGAAACATTGGTTATCGTGCCGGCTCTCAGCAGATGACAGCACGGAATCTCGTCTTCAACAGTTGCTTGACAGCAGTCAGCTCAATTTGGAATTGGGGCTGGGTGTGGCAAAGCATCACGGTCAACAACTGCTATCAAGCTTTCGATTGCTCGAACTTTGGAGGCATCGACGGCCAAGGAACAGGCTCAATGTCCATTATCGATTCGCATTTCAACAGTGTTCCATACGCTATTGCGTTGACTGCTGGCGGGCCATATCCTGCACTGTATCTCGACAATCTGCTCGTGGATGGACCAAACTCGCATCAGATTGTTTTCTATTCTGGACATGCAGACTCTCTTCTGGAAGTTACCCAAGGTGACTCGCTGACAGTGAACGGTTGGGCCATGGGCCATCGCTTCCAAGACATCAACGATGAGGGGAACAACACTCATGGCTACATCAGTCCCAACCCGAAGCGACCATCGTCCTTGAACTCCAACAACAACCTGTTCGCTGTATCTCGACCTCAGTATGCATCTCTGGGATCTGGTGATGTTGTCAATGTGCTGAGCAAAGGAGTCAAGAATGATGGCACTGGAGATCAGACTTCTTTGATCAATTCCATCCTCTCAAGCTCGGTTGGCTCTCTTGTTTTCTTTCCCGCTGGCGTTTATATCGTCAAGGGTACTGTTGAGGTTCCTGTCGGCTCAAAAATCGTTGGTTCTGCTTGGTCACAGATTATGGCTTCAGGATCTTACTTTGAGGACGAGACTGACCCTAAAGTCATGTTTCGTGTCGGCAAGCCCGGCGATTCCGGCACGGTTGAACTCTCTGATCTGATGTTCACGGTTCAGGGCGCCACTGCGGGTGCGATCTTGGTGGAGTGGAATGTTAAGGCAACGTCTCAGGGATCTGGTAAGCAATCCGCCGTACATGTGGAAGAGTATGCCACACGAAGTGCTGACAGATTTTAGCTGGAATGTGGGATTGTCACTTCCGCGTCGGTGGAGCTGCTAAATCACGCCTTCAGTTCAAAGACTGCCCTAAAGGTGCTTCAGATGTCGACCCGAAATGCATTGCCGCTTCTTTGTTGATGCACGTTACCAAGCAGTCATCTGGTTACTTTGAGAACATCTGGGGTTGGACTGCAGATCACGACCTCGATCTTCCTGTGGAAGGTAACACGACCACATCTACCCAGCTCAACGTGTATGCCGGCCGTGGCTTCCTGATTGAGTCGCAAGGACCAAGTTGGTTCTACGGCTCATCTGTGGAGCACAACGTGCTTTATCAATACCAACTCGTTGGAGCCAAGGATATCTATCTTGGATGCATGCAAACAGAGACACCATATTTCCAGCCGAACCCACCGGCTACCAAGCCATTCACCATCGGAAAATTCATAGAAGATCCCACTTATCCGATGTGTGATAGCTCTCAGGACAACTGCGAAGAAGCTTATGCTTTGAGAATCCTGAACTCCACTATCTTCGTCTATGGCGCCGGTCTATACAGTTTCTTCTTCGATTTAACACAAGGCTGTTTGACGACGGAATCTTGTCAACAGCGTCTTGTTGAGACGAGTTACTCACAGGGAGTATGGGTTCTAAACCTGTTCACGAAAGGAGCTATTGAGGTCGCCAGCCCTTTGGGTGGTATTCTGCCTGTTTACTCGAATGACACCCAGGAACAGTACACCACTGAAGTTTCAGTATGGACTCCTCTTGGTGATACAGGTGCAGATATCGGCGGATATGTCCCGGGAAACAGTTCTGATGGCGTTACAACCGATGGTAATAATACCTACGTCTTCATTGATCCCAGTGTCTGGACCGAGGAAGACCCTACCATCCAGTGTCAACCACCGTGTACTTTCATCCTTCCGCCTTTCCAGCTTTCTACCACTACAACCATCACATTCCCGCTTTACACCACTTCTCTGAATGTAGCTTGGACGACCACAGTTACCTATACCGACACAAGTGGCCGAAAAACCTCTTCCAAGACTGTCACGCGTACCGTCCAAACCACCACTCTCACAATTCCTGCTGTTACTACCACGGCCATTCCATACTGGGAAGTATCTTTTCCCAATCCGACTGCCAAGGATCCCAACAACACTGTGATATATGTGACAGAAAGTATACAGCCTTCGCCATTTGTGATCACCGATGATCCGAACCCTGAGAGAAAGAGCGGCGTAACCCATCCTCTCAACACCCGGACCATCACTCCCCCGCCTTACCCTTACTCTTTCACCACTACCAATCAAGAGCCTACGCCAACCAATCGACCCTCTTCAACGACAACCTCGTCCTCCAGCCGAGGCGCAGTCGTGACACACCGCACATCGTCTCACACACCAACGCTTGTCACCATCCATACAGGCCGACCTTCCCCGACCTGCAGAAGTCTGTTCGGTTGTGGCACCCGCTGCAAGCTTTTCTGTCATGGGCCTTGTCTTCTGAATTGCACCCCTCACAATACCGATTGGCCTGACAGCAACGACCCTGAACCACCGACTCCGCCCCCAGGTCCACCTCCAGGCGGTGAAGAATGTCAGGAGGGAGATGAAGGCTGCGGAGATGACGAGGAAGAAGACGAGAAATGCGATGCCTCTCTCAGTACGTCAACAGGGCTCTGTGCCAACGGAAACTTCCCTTTTTACAACCCTAGCTCAGGCACTGTTGATTGCGGAGTGGACAGTGGTCTTCTCGATTTGCTTGGGGGCGACGATGCAATCTTCTCCTGTCAGAGAGTTGCAGATGAAGATCCAGCGTCATCAGAAGACTTGATCAGCGCAGCTCAAAGCTGCTGTGATAGTGGCGATTCCTGGCAGCCACTAGGCAAAAGGTCCGATGGCTTGAACATGTTTGGACTCTTGCCGAGAGCGCCAAAGCCAAAGGCAGCTTGTCCTAATCCTCCGGCAGTACCTTATTACAAAGCCAATCCGCCGTTCAATGGTATATGCCACAGAACGTACACATGCGATGGCGATCCTGTGACTGGCTTTCCTAATGTCTGTGCAAATGCACGGTCTGCCATCAGTTCGAGGGGAAGAACGAGTGTTCTGACCTACAAGGCAAACGCTGAATTCCACGATACCGAAGTTTGGGCTCAGGGTAAATATGGTTGGAAAGGTTCTGTCAGCGTTGACTACGCTAACAGGATTCGAAACGGCGATGAGTTTCCCAAGACTGGTTGGGGGTTAATTGGCTGTGAAATTGAAGAATATCCTTTTGGTAGTGGGCATCCAACCAAAAGCAAACCAAGGACCAACGTCATGAACACTCGTTCAGTCAACAGACTCATATATCGCAGTGAGAATGGTGGAGCAGGACGAGACCTTTCGAACTTCTACAGGACCGCTGGAAACGACGCACAAACTGCTCTCGGAATAGGCCCTGGTCTGAGCCCTTTCGAACTGGCCGAAGGTCTCATTTACTGTAAGTATTCGACATCCAAGGACAGAGCTCAAACTGGCACGCATGATACCAAGTCAAGAGCTTTCTTCACTAATATGTAACCTAAACATGGTACACTTGACTAACATGTTTTAAGGTGTCGATTTTAAGAACACTCCCACCACGAACGACGATGCCGGTTACTTACTTGACTCTACAGCCCACAACAGATGTGCAGAGCCTTATGGTGAGTTATGAATACCCTTGGTGCAATTCCGCACAGGGAGGACTAGAGACTAACTTACCGTTTCTAGGAATCGAGTTCACACTGGCCAATCAAGGATACACTGGACCTTTGCCACCAAGGACCATCAGGTATCAGTTATGGGATCCTTGGTTCGATGTCGTCGCTGGAAGAAAGACTCAAAAAGTCGTCAAACGCGTCCCAAACGAACCTGACCAACTTATGGACCTTCCACCACAGTACTGCCTTCATCCTTCACCCGGCACAAAGATATGGAATGAAGCCTTGGGTGGATGGGCGAATGATGACTCAAATGGTGTCGAATATGGCGAAGGCAGTCCAAGATCCGACCCTGGAGCGAATGGCATCAACCTCAGATGCTTCGACGTCCCAGGCGGAAATCCTGTTAAGCGTGATCTCGCTGCTGCCAGTAATGAGACAAATCTTGACAAGAACGCGTGGCAGACGAGAGATGAGCAACACCATGAACAGGACTCCTCGTCGAGTGGGCTTAATGGCCGTGTTGTCCAACATCTCAGAAGCTTGATTGGACTAGCTGCAAACAAGCTTGGAAACTGGCATAGCGGGCTTGCACAAAGCGGTGTCCAAGTGTCCCCCAGGAGACGTACTGATGATCAACCTCGCATTAAAGGGCGTCAAGCAGTCGCTAACGCCCTCGGGCTTGGATCAGGTGGCTCATTCACAGATGGCTCTGTCTGGAAACATTTCGTCTGCCCGAATGATGACTATGATCCTTGCGCCAACGGTGACTCTGGATGCGATTCCTCGTACGCCATGGGACAGTACGCCGACTCTGATTATGTCAGTCTTGACTCCAAGGTATACACCGGCCCGACGAGTGGCCTGGGGACCTCGACCGGTACTGCATCAGGACCCACGAAAGAGTCGTCAACCACTACAAAGACCAGCTCAATCCCCATCTCCATCGTCACAATCACAACCACTCTGCCAACTCCTACTCACACCCCACCCCCGCCAACCACAACGACAACCTATATCACGGTGGATAAACCTCCTCCCCATACCACGGCGGATGTGCCTCCTCCCCCCACCACTACCCCACCAATATTCTCCTACAACGACGACGAATATCCCGGTGAATTCGAATTCTACTTTCACAGCCAACAGCAGCTTGGTCCGAATCACGAGCCAATCAAGCTCATCACCGGACTCGCCGGATTCGAGCGACCCGAAGGCACTGACTGGGAAGTGTGCCGCATGAATGGTATCAATCTTGTGTCGGAGAAAGAAACTTACGTCGGAGATGCAGAAGTGCCGGAGATGAAGTCAAGCATTGCCACGGTTCGTGCTTATGGAGACACTTGTTCGTACGCGGAGATGCAAAACGAACACGATGCTGATGAAGGAGATGTGGTGGGTAATCTAACTTGTCCGAAGTTGGGGGATGCTACCTGTATCAAGGGGACTGATCATGCTACCGCGTGTTATACTGTTTTCTTCACTTCTTTGGTTTTGTGCTCTTGGAATTAGCATGATGGAGCTGCTTGGAACGGAAGGGATGATGGTATTTAATCTGGTTTGTTAGTTAGCTTTGTATACACATTACCGTTCTCTCGATTTGCAGTGGTTTAGGTTCGATCGACCACTACAAGAGAATGATTTCAGGACTTTGAACAGTAGTAAGAGCATTGTGAGAAGTCGAGGCTTTCCGTTCTGTCTCGATAGGGCCACTGCAACAGTGACGGTTTGTGCAGTTCTGGCGTTACATCATCTCTTGTAGTACCTCGCGGGCCAACGAGTCTATCCTAAGCTAAAATTTTCTAACTTAGTCGAACGGAAGGTAGTGGCAAGATAAGGGCGCTTGTACGCTTAGAAGAGGTCTAAGAAGCGAATTAGTGACTGCGACATCATAGAACGCAGAAAAATTACTACCAGCAGCGTTTGTCGGCATCTTCTCTATTTGAGTGCCGTAGAACTGCTCAATTTCATGCATCGTGCGCAGTTCGTCAGCGGCCACGAAGTTGATGGCGACACCCTTACGTCCGAGTCGACCGCCACCGCCATGTCCGACACGGCGAATGTAGTCCTCTAGGTTGGCTGGGAGATCATAGTTGATAACAAGAGGGACCTGCTGGACGTCGATCGTATTGGCGAGCATGTTGGTAGCGACCAGGACATGAGAGCCAGAAAAGAATTGCCTCATACTGTTATCACGCTGGGGCGCGTCCATGTCACGGTGTATAGCCGAGACAGCAAAGTCGCGGGCAGTAAGCTTATCGGTAAGCCATTCGACCTTCCCACGAGTGTTGCAGAAAATCACCGCCTGTCTGTTGGTGATGGTCTTGCGAAGATCGGAGAGGCTGTCGACCTTCCAGTCTTCTTGTTCGCTTTCGACGGTAACGTAGAAATGTTTGATACCTCTAAGGCAAGTCTCGTACTTCTCAATTGTGATGCGGACTGGATTACGCATGAACTCAGTGATGACCTCTAGCACGTCCTGAGGCATGGTAGCGGAGAAGAGAACGACCTGGGTGGTCGTGCTCTGACAAAGTATCCCGAAGATTTCGTGTACTTGCTCAGCAAAACCGCGGGATAATATGGTATCGGCCTCGTCGAGCACAATCATCTTTGTGTTGTCGGTACAGAGAGCACGGCGGTGAATCATGTCATGGACACGGCCAGGGGTGCCAACGACTACTGACCATCGCCCATCCCGAAGAGCCTTTGTATCATTCTCTATGCGAGTACCACCAATGCAAGCGTAGCATTCAACATTTGTAAAGCCACCGATAGTAGCAATGACCTTCTGAATCTGATGTACACGTTCACGGGTTGGGGCAAGGATTAAGACCTGGCATGCCTTAACATTGAGGTCGATCTTTTGAAGGACGGAGATAGAGACGGCAGCAGTCGTCCCGGAACCAGACCGCGCCTGCGCAACAACGTCCTTGCCTTTCGACATCGTGAGCATGAGTCTGGCATAAGATTGCGACTTGTACTCACCCTTGATGGCTGGCATGATAGCATGCTGCTGGAAAGCAGACGGACGCTCGAAACCATACGCGTAGATTCCACGCAGAAGGTCGGTTTTAAGGTTCATAGCATCGAAGGAGTCGGTGGTCTCATCGTAGTTGGACTCGATGTCAGCTAGGAACTTGTCAGCAACGTGCAAAAAATCTGCAAGATGTATATACTTACCAGCATCGATGTCGTCAAGTCCTTGTCCGTCGGCCATGATTGCGATTCAATTACGAAGCTTACAGGCGCGCGCAGTGAGCGGGGAGTGTAGTGTGCGTTTGGTGGGTGGAGGTCCGTCGATTAGTAAGCGCATAACAACCTTAAAGGGCAACGTAGGGGCCGCGGCCAACCTAGGAGTCTTGGACAGTCCGTACAGATCGTCGACTAAAGTTACAGGTCTACAAACCCCTTAAATCCTAAATCCTACGGCTAAATTCCCTTGGCAAATGGCGGCTTCTTACCCTTAGTACGAATCTTATAGTAAATTAGAAAGCTACATTTATTTACTCCATTATTATTGTTTTTTAATTAGTTATATTACATTTACCTTCACTCTCGCTATTACATCTATTATTACTACTACCGTCGCATCTATCTATACTATTACTACTATCGCTACCCTTGCTACCTTTGCCGTTATTACCGTTACCGCCGCCGCCGTTACTATTAAGGCTTTATACTACTAGCTATCGACCTCTCGCTATAGAAGGAGACTATAATAAGCTAGATATAAGATAACGGTCTAACTACCTCTACTATTATTAAGAAGCTAGACCTTAAATATAAGGTGTATGTTAAAGAGCGAACTCTATAGTTACGCCTTACTTAATAGGCTAGTTATAACAAAGTCGGTAGTTATAGAGGGTTCTCTCTTCGAGGGCTATAAAGGGTACCTCTAGCCGAGAAGGCTATCTAAGAGCTTAGCTACTAGATGTAATTGCTAAAAAGAACTTGATTTTTATGCTA
>ERZ794946.653-NODE-653-length-13266-cov-4.156688_pt1 | contig 13266 bp, 9 predicted proteins | sample MGYA00433072_ERZ794946 | MGnify/ENA primary metagenome ERZ794946 (study PRJEB30137, sample SAMN04331413) | food metagenome | isolation source: Y3 must sample point D1 replicate A | place: Australia: South Australia | collected 2014 ...
TGTGCATTGAATTATTTGCGATAAATAGATGGAAGTGGCATGTGGAGGATATGCGAAACGATTTAAGTTGAAAAGAAGGAATTCTTGATATGAGAGGTCTGATTGACCTTGATATAAAACACAAATCGCTATGTACATTTCCCGTAACCAGTAAGACGTATAATCGTTTAGACAGCGCTGTCCTCGACGTGAGCAACCTTGCTCTTCTCGAGGCTCAAGCCAGCGCCCTCGGCATCCTCGCGGAATTCTTGCTCGGCTTCCTGGACCTCGAGCATGATGATGGCGTTGGCCTTGCGGCAAGGCTTGATCTCGAAGAGTCTGTTCATGGACTCGAGAGGAACGGACTTGGTCTCGGGAATGAGGAAGTAGACGAAAACAACGGACAGCAACATCATGCCAGCGAAGAAGAAGTAGACACCGCAACCGGACTTGCCCATGTTGAGGAACATCTGAGAAGTGAATCTGGCAATGATGAAGTTCTGTAATTATTGTTAGCATGTGTTCCGATTTCGAACAAGATTTTGTTGCACATACCCAGAACCAGTTACTTGCGGCAGCCATGGCCTGACCAAGAGAACGAACGTTTTGCTCGTACATCTCGGAGTTGATAACCCAGGGGGTACCGTTCCACGAAGGAGTGTAGAAGGCGGTCCAGAGGTAGAAGAAGAAGACGGCGGCATAGCCTCCCGATGTGAGTGGCTTAGCAACAGCTGTTGCTGCTGCTGAAGTGTCGACAAGGGGACTGGCGAGGTAGCCGCCGATGATAAGCATACAGACGGCACCGCCAAGAGCTCCGACCAACAGCAAGTTGCGACGACCGAATTTGTCGATGAGGAAGAACAGCCAGACAAGGGTCAGGACAGTCTTGACGACACCGAACAGGCCAGTGGTGAGGAACGAGGTGTTGGGACCAACGATGCCGAGAGACTTGAATACGGTGGGCGAGTAGTAGTTGATAGCGTTAATACCGGAGCCATTCTGGAAGATGAAAAGGGTGGTACCGAGGAACACGCGCCACTGGAGACTGCGGCTTCTGAAAACAGCCTTGAAGGGGTCGAAGAATCCAAGACCGACGGTGGACTTCTGCTCCTCAAGAGCAGCCTCGATGAATGCGAGTTCCTCGACGATGTAGAAGTTCTCGGCGGGAAGGTTTCTGATCCAAAGCAAGTTCTTGAGACCTTGCTCTCTCTTGCCCTTGGAGAACAACCAACGGGGTGACTCCTTAAGCCAAATTGAACCGACAGCGAGAAGACCACCAGGAATCAATTGAACGGCGAAGGGGATAAGCCATTGCTTGTGGTTGCTAGGCAGGGTTGTGTTGACTCCATACTAAGATTGGTTAGCTTCGTGCATTGCATCAGGGTATTTGTTCTTCCACATACGTTGATCCAGAAACCGACCAGGCCACCGATTTGCCAGCCCAATTCGTAAATACCAACGAGACGACCTCTGACAGCTGGGGGTGCAATTTCCGAGATGTAGATAGGAACAACCATAGAAGCACCACCCACACCGATACCAGTGAGAACTCTGCCGGCGTAGATAGGACCAAGGTCGCCGTTCGCGGCCTTGAGCATGACACCAGCACCGATCAGGAAGACGACGCAGTAAACCCAGAGAGACTTTTGGCGACCGAGGTAGTGGGCGCTGATGTAGGCACCAAGAGCACCAAAGAAGGCACCTGCTTGGTAGACTGAGACGATGTTCTCCTTGACAAAGGCGAGTTCGTGGGCGCTCATCTGCTTGAAGCCGAACTCCTTGACGAACGAAGGAAGTGCAAGACTGGTTCCAATGAAGGCGGAATCATAACCAATCATGCATGAAGCGAACGAGGCGACGGCGGCGCAGGCATAGACGCGCCAGTTGTAGACCTCCTTAGGGGTAGGCCTGTCTTCAACGAGAGTGAGGAGACCCATGATTGCTTCGTGCAATGGGACAGGTTTGGATAGAGAGGGAAGGTCGTAACGGAGAGAAAAAGAAGAGAAGAAGATGGGGAAAGAGAGGACCTAATATACTAGAGGCCTGGGGCTAGGTGACAATCTGGGGACTCCGCGGGGTAGCCGAATAATTGAGTTGCCCCAATGCAGAGACCAGAAACGTGGAAGAACGAGATGGATGTGCGTGTTCCGAGACCTGGTTTGCTGACCTCTCGAGGCGAGCTCGAAGAATCGATCAATTTCTGCAAGGCCCCCACGCCGTTTCCAAGCCCAGACTTCCATATTCCCCAAAGCTGTGCCAAGCGGCATGGCTGAAAATTGACCCGAAACCTTGTGCGGAGAGGCGGAGACGCTTTTCCTCGTTCGAGGCCGATCTCGGGAAGTTCAGGTTCCCAAGACCACGGGAGACAGCAGCGGCAAGTCGTTACCGCCTTCCTACGGATGCTCGTGGGCCGAAGGTAGGAAGACCCCTGGTTGTGAAGAATTGTGCTGTATAAGTATGGGCAAGATGATAGCAACGCGTCTTGCACTGGTACTAGAAACAGGTCTCTGGGGACATCAAGGTGTAGAGTTAATAATTCCCCGAACAGACAGACTCAAGATGGATCCTGGTCCCTCATATCAACCTTCCCTTGGGGACAAGTACTCTCAGCAGCTGGTGAGCTGGTAAAAAGTGGGGGTTTTGTTAATCGAAGCCGATGGCTACGGCTACGGACCGGGAGTCGCCTGGTGTGTGACGTTGAGCGTCAACCGCACCTCCTCGAATCACAGCCAAGAACGACGTCCGTGAACAAGACGAACCACCCTCAAACCCACAGCCCACCCCATTTCCAGGACCCGACATTGCTTACCGTCGTCTGTAGCTCGCGGGGTAATTTGCTGACCAAATTGAAGGTGTCGACTGGCAGATTTTCCAATAGCTCGAGGTATCCTCTGGAAGTTTTCGAAGTTTTCTGAACACACGCTGTACACATTCCCATCTCCCACTTAAACAAGACCAAACACACAGAATGGCCGCCCCTCAACGTGTCATCTCTTGCGAGACTCCTGCTCACGACCATGTCGAGCGCTGTGGCTATCTGTTTGGCTGGCCTATCAACCATTCAATGTCGCCCTTGATGCACAAGACCATCTTCGGCGAGATTGGATACAATTGGGAGCAATTCTTCCTGCCATCGACCGATATGTCCATGTTTCTTTCGTTGGTTCGCGAAGTCAAATTCTTTGGTGCGTTGTAAAGTCCATGAAAAGAGCAACACCCAGATGAATTGCTTAGGATATTTCCTGTAACATTGAACATGGATCTGACTTGTTATGCAATAATAAAGGTGCCTCCGTTACCATGCCCCACAAAGTGGCCATCATGAAGCACGTGGACGAGCTCACACAAGAAGGCCGTGAGGTTGGTGCAGTCAACACGCTCTACCTCCGCAAGAACGGCGACAAGACTATCCTCGTCGGCACAAACACAGACGTCATTGGCATCCGCGAGGCCTTTTACCAAAACATCTCGAATCCCGATGAGGTATTCCACGGCCGGCCAGGTATGGTCATTGGTGGAGGTGGTGCCGCTCGCAGTGCCGTTTACGCTTTGAAGAAGTTCATGAAGTGCAGCAAGGTGTACATCGTCAACCGCGACAAGGCTGAGGTTGACGCTGTCGTATCGTGGTGTTCGGAGCAAGGTTACGGCGACGGTGTCATGCACGCCGCAACCGTAGAGCAAGCACAAGAGCTCGAAGGTCCAGGTGCCATCGTCTCCTGCGTTCCCGACTTCCCTCCCGTCACCGAAGCCGAACAGACCGCTCGCAAGGTCATGGAAGTGTTCCTTGCAAAGCCTCACAAGGGTGCCATCCTAGAGATGTGCTATCACCCCAACCCCTGGACTCAGATCGCCGAGATCTCGCAGAACGCTGGCTGGAACGTCATTTTGGGAACAGAGGCCATGATTTACCAAGGTCTTGAGCAGTCAATGTACTGGACTGGAAAGACCTTGGATCAGTTGCCTGTCGCAAAGGTTAAGGAGGTTATTGCCGCGCAGCTGAAGAGTGGTCATTGATGGAGATGAGGCCGGATCCAGTCGATGTTCGAGGAGATAGATGTCTGTCGGGAAGACAAAATTCATGTAAATACCATATCTACGACAATACCACTACAGAGTATTTTTGAACACAATTTGACTGCCTGGTGGATGAAGATGTTGGGAGCCTGGCGAACATGATCCGGAGAGTGCGACAGCGCATAGCAGAACGGACATGGCTCCTGGATAGTAGCAAATAGCGGCTATCCCAATGTGATAGAGCTTTATTTCGGAGACGTTCAGAGACCATCCGATCTCGCATGCATTAAATTCGCATGTCGTGTCGGGTGTCCCACGGGGTAATCGAGATGAGCAACCCCTCGCGATGCGACGGAGCCTCCAAGAATCAACCCACCTTGGCCGAATAACGATGTGATACGACACAAGACGCTAGTGGCAGATGATGGATCAAAACAACGATCAACAATGCGTTGATTGCATAGCCATCTTCAAGCAGAGAGTCAGCGTCGCCGCACTTTGATGCCGGTCCCCGTTGCCGTGGCTTTCGGGTGGTCAGGTCGGCATTGTGTGGTACCTACGGTGACCACGAATCTCCGCAACTCATCAAGCGCGATCAAAACTCTGATGCAGGTCTCGGACGTTCCAGGGAGGATGAGCATGTGCTTTTTCTCATCGGAAGCGGATGCAGATGCAATTCTAGACGGAGATGAGCAACAGCGGTCCTGATCCGGGTCGAAATCTAGGCTTGTGACTCGCTGATGTTGTCCTCGTTCGGATGTTGCTTATCACCACCCCTCATCTGTTCTGGTCTCCTGACCTCAGCCCTCGTTTACTCCGTCCAATAGGATCACCTCTGTTGTGAGAAAGCTTTGACGAGATTGATCCTCGCGAAGGGGTGCTGGGCACCTGGATCGAGGGCAAGGTTCAAGCGGTAACAAGATCCGACAGAGGCAGGAACAGTAGAAGGGTACGGTCCGGCGTGAATGAGTTGAACGGACAGGAGCCGGGGTGGCAGCGTTCGAGTCCTTGTCTGGGCTTGATATCCTACGGTCCTCCATCGTCATGTCATCCTTGCTGATCTCCACAGCGTCCAGACTACCGTTCGGACTTTGGTGACATCCCGCATGCAAGTTGCTGATTCCAGACCTTTCTGTCAGTCTAGGGGACTTCCTAGTCTGATGTGTTCTGATGATGACCGCCTTGCGACATAGGTGCACAGCTTTATGGAATCGATCTCGATGGCCGCGGACAAGGCAGCACATACAACAAGGATACTCCGAGAGGTCGACCACTCTTCCATAGTCTGGATCCTGAGGCGCATCGATTCTGAGGTTTCTTGATCAATTGAATCTAGGTGATGTTCATCCAGCATGTTTCCAGTATTGGTCCGGTCTCGGCAAAGCGGTCCACGGGCGTCTCATGCTTCGAACATCCGACAGCAGTAACTTGATAACAATCGGCGCCTGCAAAGCATCCTATGGTCAATCCAGCAGTCGCTTCAGTCTCAATGGTTCAACAAAGGAAAGAACAACGTGTCCAACAGAAGAATGTAATGCGGTGGTGTTTACCGCCAAGGAAGTGGTCGGCACTTGCACTTGCGTTTCTCGGATGCTCTCCACTTGCCGACCACCACCTTTGTTCGACGTCTAGAATCTATTGCAGAACATCAATTTTCCAGGAATCTCCGCTTCGTGGCTCAATGCTCGACTACCAACCATAAGCACAGGATTTCTGACATCTGCAGACATGTCCTTTGGGAGTCGACAAGGCAGTGTTCTACCGGGTGTTTCTACTGATCTCGACAACATCATCCTCCCGTGTGCTAGACTTTGTCACACGCATGCTGTAGAAATGCACAATGTTTACTAGATCAGTGCAGCCCTCAACTAAGAGCGTGAAAGTCGGCACTTGCTAGTTGAAGGCTGCACTGATCTCAAAAATTTTGTGCATTCCTCCGGCCCGGTTGGTTCTAGTTGCGATCGCGAGAGGTGGCTGAGAATGATAAGATTTAGCACATGGAGAGAATGCTTGTTTGTAAGTTCATAACATCTTTTGGGGCCTACCTAGAGAGGAGAGTACGCAGACAAGTATACCTCAATGCTTATCTTCACCAACCTCAGAAAGGAGTCTTGCCCGGTTGTAGCACCTTTCATATACAGCTACTAGAAATTTCTTTGTCGAAGTAGCCTTCCAACCTCCGAACCATACACTTGTTCACCTCCATACGTCCTCTCAGAAAGTAGCCACAAGCCTTCATTTGAATCCTCGGACTTGGAGTATAGAAGCACTCTGGGTAAAATCGACCTCCCACTCGACTTGTGTTTTTCAGCGTACACTCTCGATAGTAGTAGTAGCACATACGATGGTAATGGAAAAGCATGACTGATGTGTTTTTACTAAGTCAGTACTGCGTCCGATCAAAGCGATGATGTGGATGGCAGGATTTCGAGGAGGCTGGGAAGCAGCAATCAAAAGTCTTGGCGGGATCGCGTCGCGTCCAGCGTGGAATTTCAATCTAGAGCATCTTGAACCACTACCACACCACTTTCTTGTCCCTCAATTGTCGCCCTTATCCATATCATCCTGTGCCTTATCAAACTCAGCAGTCACCAAGCATCTTTCCAGCGGCTTCCATATACGGCGAACGTACCACAATGTCTTCCCCGGCGCGTTCAACGCGGTCGAGTCGCGCTTCGACACCAGCAGAAGACAGCTCCTCAATCGTGTCTATGGCCCTCGAGTCGCCAGGAACCAGAATGAGGAAGCTCATGGCCGCTTTCGACGACGAATCAGACGATGACGCCGGCATACCCGTCCGACCAAGCACGAAACTAGCCTCTACAACTCAATCAGCAAACCCCACGCGTCCGAGCAACGCGTCCAAGGATGATGAGAATGAACAAAGTGAAGAGGAGGATGAGCCAGTCTTCAAGCCGAGGGGCAGATTGGCTGCCCGGATGGGAGGTGGTGCTCCTGCTCCTGCTCCTATCCAGGAAGAGTCTTCGTCAGAGGAGGATGAGGATGTCTACCAACGAATCCGAAAAGACCTCATGGCTTCCAAGAAAGCGTCCTCTGTTGAGAAGTCTCCTGTCAAAGCTACGAGCTCAATTGATATAGCTCGTACAAAAACACTACAACCCAGTCCTCCGCGTCAGAGACTCCAGAACCGTGCCTCGACCCCGGCAACTTCGTCTCGATCAGAAAGCCCTGGATTGTTCATGTCACCAGCCCCCGAGCAAAGACGATCGACCGACAACAACTCGAACCACTCCGACGACTCAGACTCGGATCTCCCCTCAGATCCATCGGCACCCTCCCGTCTGCGCGACCTCGTCAACCGCCGTCGTGCTGAAAGATTGGCAAGAGAGCAGGCAGAGAAGGATGCAGAAGAAGAGCGTGCTGCTACTGGACAAGCTCCCCTATCGGACATGTTCCAAGATGAGGATACCAGAGACGAGGTCACAGAGCGCAGGCTCACACAACAAGCAAGACCTACACGCAAAGCGAGTAAGAAGGCTTTGGAAGAGATGAACAGAGAGACGCAGAGGATAAAGAGAAATATGCAATTGACCCACCAGGCCAAGGTCAAAAAGCGCTTTACTGCTCAGGACTTCCTTTCCGCCTTCAATCGCCCCAAGACATCGTCTGGTCTTGCAAACGTCACCAATGCCGCCGACGTAACCTCTTCCTCGCCTCCACCAGAGCCATTCTCAGAGACTGGCGCCGAGAAAGACCGTGACACTCCCCCGTCCAGCCCTCCAAGTGTTGACGACTCCCTCAAGACTCTGACCGGGCAACCGATGGACACGGCTGCTGATGACTCAGACGAAGATCTGCCATCTCTCCAGGAGATGTTATCCCAACCTAGAAAGAAGGTCGACAAGGGTAAGGCTCCTGTTCGCGAAGTTTCGACCAAGCCAAAATCAGTACCGATCCGCCAGTTCCGCGTCAAGATTCCTCCACAAAATATCCTCAACAGGCACAATAATAACGACGACGAAGATGGTCTCGAAATTGTGCACAATCCCCTCGCTATGTTCGACATAGTACCCAAGACGCAGACTCCTGAAGGAAGAACAATGTTGATGCTCAGACACCTTGCTCAGCTTACCGGTAACGGCGACAAGATCCGCTCCAAGAAGGGTCAGAAGCCATCCATTTCTCCTCAGCAACTCGAAATTCAGCTCCGTCAGCGTGCCCACGAAATTGCAAACGAGGAACGTGCTGCAAGGCTCGCTGATTTGCGCGCCAAGGGTATCGTTGTCTTAACTGAGGAAGAGCGTGAAAGGGAGCAGATGCAGATTGAGGATATGCTGGGCAAGGCAAGAGACGAGGCCGATAAACTGCGCAAGCAGGAGAAGGCCACTGCTAGAGCCAATGGCGAGGATGTCGGTGTAAGCTCTGACGAGAGCGAGGATGAAGACTACGTTGGCAGTGACGAAGAAGCCAAGCCTGCAGAAGAGGAGGATATAGAAGAAGACGAGGAGGAGATTGAGCTCTCAGGCTCTGAGGAGGAAGACACTGCCGACCACGACATGATCGATGCCGAGGCTGGTGAAGATGACGCAGAAGAGCCTGAAGAAAGAGAAGAGCAGAACGAAGACGCAGCACCTCAAGACGATGAACCTGTACTGCCCAAAGCCAGAAGGGCTCGCAGGAAGCACGTTATTGAGGACGACGAGGATGATGAAGACGAGCACCCTGCAACTCAGCAGAACACCTCGGGCGATGGTATCAACGACGAACTTGCAGCTGCCTTTGGTTTCGGAAACGCTCCATCCGCCCCCATGGGAATGTCGCAAATGTTTGCAGGAACCATGGATGACTCCCAAGCTTCGAACATGGCCACTCAGGAGCAGGATTCTCTAGAGATGCTCCGCCATATTCCATCTGCCCCTATGCCTTCGCTTCCCCTATTCGAGGACTCTCAGGACGTCGTGGCAGACAGCCAGACGGGTGCTACTCAGGTTCATACATACGAACCTACTCAGCAGATGGATCTTCAGTTCCCTCCACCTTCTGCCGATTCGCCTGCAATCGACCGCATGTCCGAATTTTCGCAAATCCCTGATCCATCCCAAGATGTCGGCTTCGACCCCAACATTACTCCTCTCGCCGCAAGAACCCATGCTCCCTCGTCTACCGTGGACACAGTCTTGCTCGGCGTTCCAGAATCTCCTGTTGTACAACGCAGAGGTCGTCTGATGAGACGATCCGAAGTTTCTCAGCAGGCTGAGGACGACATAGTGCCATCTTCAGCACCTGCTGCTGTTGAGGAACCTTCAGATGCATTCTCCATGATGCGTCAGGCTGCCAAACGTCCAGCTCAACCCGACTTCGACAAGAAAAAGAGCAATGCCAAGGATATGGTTGACGAACAAGCCGATGAATCCGAGGACGAGTACCGCGGTCTCGGAGGTGCCAGTGATGATGAAGACGCTGGATCAGGCGACGAAGATGACAAGCAAATGATCGACGAGACCGACGTCAAAGTCAACGAACGCGAATTAGCCGCCTTGTATGCTGAGAAGTCACGCGTGCAGGATGAAGCTCAGACCAGCAAGCTGTACAAGGACCTCATGTCTGGCAACCTTCGACGCAAGCGTGGTGGCAATGCTTTCGAGCTTGACTCTGATGAGGATGATCAAGTGCTCGAGAGAAGACGTCGCAGACAACGTGAAGAAGCTCGCAAGCGTAAACTCTTGCTTCAAGACGAGACACTTGGTAAACTTGGCAGCAATGACAAGAAGGAAGCTTTCCTTCGTGCTATCGAGGACAGAGATGAAGCTGACGATGTCGACTTCCTGGATGGCCATGACGTGGACGACGATGTGGAAATGCAAGACTCGCAGCAGCCTTCTGGTTCTCAGCAGGTACAACCTCCAGCAGGCAACGAAGAACAATCCGAGGCTTCAACTGGCCTCAAGCGTGCCGCCGACTCTTTCGACCTCTCACAATCATCTCAACAGCAACAGCCTCCAAAGAAGAAGTCTGCAGCATCCCTCCGCCGCTCCAACCTTGCAGACACATTCCGCAAGCCCAAGTCTCTGGCTGAAGTTCGCGACTCCCTCTCGTTCCTCATCGATGATCCCAGCAATGAAGAACTTGCTTCCGAGATCTTGCTCTCCTCCGACGAAGAAAGGGAAGTCGTTCGCGCTGTTTCCGTCGAAAGAGCCCCAGCTTCTGCACGTAGAGTGCCGGCCAAAAACGACATCATCGACCGCCTGACACTCAAGAAACAGGCCAGCACCGTCGCCGATGATAGCAACCAAGCATTTGCCACATCCTCACAATCCCGCGGTAATGGCAGCTTCTCTTTCAAGCCCGCTTCGCTTCTGCGCAAGGCAACTACCAATACTTCATTCACTGAAAACAGAGCTCCTCCTTCTCTCAACAGAGAAGGCAGTTCGAGTGTCAGGAATGGCGGTTCAAAGAAGTCGAGTATCAACTACCAAGCTAGAGAGGCGGAGAGACAGGAGATTGTGCAAAAGGCGGCCAAGAGGAGAGAGGAGAATGTCAGGAAGATCGCTGGACTCAGACGCAAAGCTGGTGGTGCATTGGGGGCTTTGGGTAGCATAGGTGGTGGGTTTGAATGATTTAATGACCGGTACTCGAGAGCTTAGGACGGCGTTTTGGATTCACCAAGACTGGAAGCTTGGGAAATATGTATGTAGAAGACATGGCTTTGCTCGACTTTTGTTACAGAGCTGCTGAAATGGAATGAACAGAGTCTCGACAGTATGTCTCCACTTCCGCCAGAGTTTCAACTTACAATAGCACCTTGCCTTCTCGCAATCATGCCAGCCAACAGCAGTGCGGTCTAGCAGAGGGAGAGTCCAATACCCACGCTCTAACAAAAGACAGCACTTTCGTCCACATCTTCCACAACTCCAGCATCAATCAACCTCGCATAACCCCAATAATCCCTCTGCAACCCCTCTCCATCCACCGTAGCATTACCCTCGTATCTACCCGACCAAAAAGCCGAACCAGAAATATCAAAGTTCCTCCACGCATACCTCATGACCTCAAAAATACCCTTCCTCCTCTGCAACTCATTTCCAAATGTCGATTCGATGGCCCACTCACCCACGAACACCGGGAACTTGCCATCACCGAATGTGGTGGCGGCTTGCGCGCAGACCAGAGAAGTTACATTGGAGGCGTAGGTTTGTTTCCAGTTGTAGTAGATGTGGGTATCGATGACGAGGTTTTTGGAAGAGGGGAAGAAGGGGGACCAGAAGGATGCACCTTTCCAGCTATCTTGGAGCATTATGGGGATGTGCGGGTTGGTGAATTCGACCAGGGGGATCACTTGCTGGATGTAATGGGTCACCCATGCCGAGCCATTGTTTGTGAGGGCGGTGGATTGACCTAGGCCGGAGGGGTTGTCGATGGCTTCGTTTATGGGGGCGATGGTGAAGGAGTGGGGCGTGGGGGAGGAGATTATGAAGTCCAGGACGCTGCGGACGGCGTCGAGGGATAAGGCGAGGTTTGTTTGGTTGTTGAACCAAGAGGCGTGACCGACAGCTTCGCCGATATCTAGAGCATTGACACCGCCAGGCTGTCGCATATCAGTATTACAGATATGTGATTAGCGGTTAGGTAAACATACGAGTGAGTGCAGTCCAATAATAACATGCATGCCATACTCATCAATAGCATACTCGACAATCTCCCTCAACCACTTCTGCTGATTGCCAGAATACAGCTCCGACCAAGGGACATCGATCCAAGCTGCATAAGTGGTAGGAATACGCAGCAAATTCACTCCCACAGAGGCAAACTTGTCGATATGTGCCTTGGTGATGAAAGTGGCATATCTTTCTTCTAGGATAGGACCACATTGAGTACAGAGGCCTTTGCAGAAGTTCCATTCGTCGCTGGCGTTGCTGTGTTTGAACCACCAGGCTTGGTCCATGGATCTGGGAGGTTATCAGGATGGAGAAGAGCAAAGAGAAGTCAAACGACTTACTGTTCTTGTTCCAGCCATCCACCAAGATTCACACCGTTGGCTTTGAATGTACGCCAGTCGATCCAAGGGGAGGAAGAGTTGGTGATGTTAGTTGCTGCACTCGACGCAGCGAGCAGAGAGACAACACTAGCGAACAATCTAGTAGCTCGAACAGACATATTGATAAGAGTTTGACGAATATAACTCGACACCCTTTCGACCAGATCACTGGTTTTATACTCATCTCAGATGTCTTGATAATCGTACCATCGCTACTCTATGATCTCGTATTAAGACAATTCTCGTAGCGAAGTCGGTGAAGCTTTGCAGATCATCATGACTAGAAATCGATTCCTGATTGCTTTGCCCTTCTTTTGCAAGCCTTTCTAGTATAGAGTAGCGAGTATGGTAGGATTGTGACAGTGCAATTTGTCTTGTCAGTGGATCTCATCAAATCTTATCAGATTGCTTCTGCGCGCCTCGAGCATCCACCACGAGCATGGATGGCCTATGCTCCCTGGGAGGAGTAGCCTTGTATGCTCTCATTGGAAGATCCTACCAGCCTGAAAAGCTTCTTGCCTTTCGACAGTATGAGTTTAGAGCTTGTGAGAGCTAGGAAGCTCGGTTTTGTCGTGACGTTTTGCTTCAGCAAATCCAGGACCGGGCGTGCCTCGAGAACAGACCCAGCACCACCCCAACATCACATTGAGAACAGTGTAGTAACACACTGAGGGAGCAGTGAACAGTGAAGAGCCACGAGTCATTTCTAATTTGTGATGAGACGTGGGCCCTGTTTCGAAAAGGGTCGCCAGCTAAAAGGACAGGGTCGTACATACTTCCAAACCACTTGGTCGTAATCGACTTACCACGACCATCCCTGACTCTTCCTCATATACTCCAATACAGCCAGTCCACTCAGGAGAACCGTTCTCTCCCAGTCACTGCCACCTTCATACTGCTCAAGCTCAAAAGTGCCTCTCTTACTTCCAAACATGAAATGATGCACAAATCTTGCGACCACTGTGTCGGTGTCTCGCTCCACCATCTTCAGATGCAGTGTGTCCAACTTCTTGCCCAATGCAGATTGTGTAGTAATGTCATGTGTACGCTTCCAGTCAAACACTTTGCGTCCAATCGTACCGCCCAAATCGATTGTGAGTTCGAAACCAGATTGCCGCATTTTCTCGCGGACGTGCATGTCTTCCCAAACCATGACGTCTACCTTGTCTGTAGGATTGCCAAAGCCTAGGTGGATTGGTGTGGTCATGGAGCGGAAGGTAAAATCGCATGTTCCTAGTGTTGTTTGAATCGTATCGGATGATGGAGAGGTTGCGAGG
>ERZ794946.654-NODE-654-length-13260-cov-4.570844_pt1 | contig 13260 bp, 4 predicted proteins | sample MGYA00433072_ERZ794946 | MGnify/ENA primary metagenome ERZ794946 (study PRJEB30137, sample SAMN04331413) | food metagenome | isolation source: Y3 must sample point D1 replicate A | place: Australia: South Australia | collected 2014 ...
ATGACAGGATCGTGCAGATGCTGCTGGAGGCAGGCGCCGATGTCAACGCGCAGGGAGGATGGTACGGCAACGCACTGCATGCAGCTTCAGCAAAAGGTCACGACAAGATCGTGCAAACGCTGCTAGAGGCAAATGCCGACATCAATGCGCAGGATGAACAGTACGGCAATGCGCTACACGCAGCTTCTGTAGGAGGCTATGACAGGATCGTGCAGATGCTGCTGGAGGCAGGCGCCGATGTCAACGCGCAGGGCGGGCAGTACGGCAATGCACTGCACGCAGCTTCTGTAGGAGGCTATGACAAGATCGTGCAGATGCTTCTTACCAAAGGTGCCAATGTCAAGGCGCAATATGGACGGCACGGCAATGCATTGCGGGTAGCTTCAGCAAAAGGTCACGACAAGATTGTGCAGATGCTGCTAGATGCAGGCGCTGACTTTAACTTACATGGCGGACATTACGGCAACACAGTACATGCAGCTTCGGCAGAAGATCGTAACAAGACTGGGGGGATGCTTATGGAGGCAGGCGCCAATATCAACCCGAGGGGTACACAGTGCGGCAGAGCGCTGCATGCAGCTTCAGCCGAAGGTCGAGACGACGTTGTGCAGGCGCTGCTGGATGTAGGTGCCGATGCCAATGCGCGGCACGGACAGTACGGCAACGCACTGCAGGTAGCTTCAGCAAGAGGCCACGACAAGATCGTACGAATGTTGCTGAAGGCAGGTGCTGATGCCAACGTGCTGGAAGGACAGTACGGCAATGCAGTGTACGCAGCCTCGGTAGGAGGCCATCACAGGATCGTGCAGATGCTGCTGGAAGCAGGCGCTGATGTCAACGCGCAGGGGGGATGGTACGGTAACGCGCTGCATGCAGCTTCGGCAGAAGGCCACAACGAGATTGTAGAGACGCTAATCGAGGCAGGCGCTGATGTTATCATTCAGGCTGGATGGTACGGCGATCCACTGCAAGTAGCTTTAGCGAGAGGCCACGACAAGATCGTGCAGATGCTGCTTGCTAAAGGCCAATGTCTAGGCTAACTATAGAAGATTTAGCTGCCCGCTACAGGTATACATGCAGCAACCCAACGAAGGTCACCCACATCTTTTGTACGACCTTTTCCGTCGTATTCATCCTTTCTGAGACTAACATTCCATACCATGTATGCTCCAGGTCCTAGCCCTCTACCTTAGCCATGACCATATATGCTGATTCCACTGCGTTCTCGGCGGATGGTGTCCAAGCGTACAGCTAAGGGACTAGAACGCCGTGCAGTCGTAGAAATTACATGGTTGCAAATTCACTAGCGACTCCAAATGATGGTTGTAGTTGTAAGGACAAGGTAGACAAGCGATGACAGGGGTCTTATCATCAAATACTGCTTCGAAAACTCGATATAAGCCTCCCTCGGCGGTTTTGGAGAATGTAGATACGCGATCAATTTGTTTGTTCACAGACTTGACGTAGGGTTTTGTGGTCCTAGCCCCTTTCCAGATCTTTTCTAGCTGCGTCTGGAGTGATTTTCTAGTTACCCTAAGCGCCATCTTGTTCGATGGTTCCGCGTAGCGTTAACTGAAAATCTTCGACCTTCAGAGGTTGTAGTTAGGTAGGTTAGGGTATTAGGGGGGTCAGCCATGTCAGTGAGGCACTCTAGGTCAGTAAGGCTAGCGTGTTGCGAGGGGTCCTAGTGAGCTGCGCCCCATCCGCCCTGCCACCCCTCCTCGCTTGCCTTCCTTGCTAGCTCGTCTGCCCTCTCATTCCCGTAGATGCCTTTGTGGGCAGGTACCCACTGTAGGACTATCGTTCCCCCTTTTTGCTCCTGTAGGGCGGCGATATGTTCTCGGATGTACCGCACCACATATTGCCCATGTGGGTTCGCGCCTTCTGCTATGTGTCGTATGGCTCTTTTGCTGCCTGTCGCGATGATTGTCGTCTTTGGGAGTGGTCTCCGCCTAGCCTGGTGTGCTAGCGCTGCCTCGATGGCGATAAGTTCCGCGACTGTGGACTCTAGAGTCGCCTGCTGCCCACCCTAGCAGCCATCTTTGGACAATAATCTTCCTACTACCTCCTTGCACGACTGCCACCCCGCCTTCTCCACCCTTCCAGGCTGCGTCTGTGTATAGCTTGCGCCCCTAGTCCCTCCGCCCCCTTAGCTGCCACTGTTGCGTAACTGTCTCTTCGTCTTCCTCGAGTCCCGGGGTTAGGCATCCTTGGACACCCTCTGTCCATGGTTCCCAGAGGACCGGCTCGACTGTTGCCATTAGGCTGTAGCTCGTGAACCCTATGGCTGGGCCGAACTTCCTCGCTGTCACTGCCAGCGGGGAGGGGAAGCTCTTCCTTTGCGTAAATAGTCTTGTAAGGTTTTCAAAAAGAGGGTTCGAGTTTGGGACTGTAAGGCTCCTGACCAAGTGGTTTGCTACTTTCCTCTGTAGTCGACTGGCTGTGCTTTCGATGCCTGCCTCAGCTTGCGCCACTATAAGGGCAGTGGCCTTAAAAGGAGAGTATTATAGCCTGGGCTCCTATGCGTTGCACCTTCGCCATGTTGCGGAGTAGCGAGAGGATGCCCCATTTTTCTGGGCCATACCACGCCGAGGCGCAATAGTCTATGATCGGCGTGACTGTGGCGTTGTACAGCTGTTTACCTGTTTCGGGCGCACTCCTCGCAATCTTCTGACGGCTAGGCATTGCCTCGTGGCTTTGGCTCTCACCCTCGCTATGTGTTAGTGGAACTTCATCTTGCTGTCTAGGGTAACCCCTAGTAGCTTAAGGTGTTTGCTGGGTGCGATATCTTGTCCTTGGAACTGCAGGTCCGGTCCAGTTTGTTCGCTTTCCTCTGTCCTCCGCGTGAAGTGAATAAGGCCAGTCTTCGACGGTTCGAATGTCGCTCCGCTTTCCCTTGCCCACCACTCGGCCTTAGGGATAATTGTCGTTTGGAGAGCCTTAATGTCCTGGTCCACGTTGTCGCTAATCACCTATGGGGAGTAGTCGTCCACGAATCCTAAGGCTCCTCTAGTCTTGTCGATGGATTGCTCTACCAGGTTAGCGTTGTAGAAGATGTAGAGTATCGGGGACAGTTTGATCCTTGTGTTATGCCGGTTTGCGCAATAGGCCGCATCTCGCTTTCAAATGTGTCGATGGTGACTGTTGCTGTCCTTTCCCTGCAAAAGTCTCCCACCCATCCTCTTAGCGTCTCTAGTATTTCCCTCTGCTCGAGCCTCTCCTGGAGCACTACGGTGTTAACTCCATTAAACGCTCCTTGGACGTCGAATGTCACTAGAGAGACCACCTGTCTGTTTCTCCAGGCCTCGTATATGTGTTCTACTAAGACGTTGATTGCCTGCTCACATGACCTCTTCTTGCTTGCGCCGAAGTGGTTACTTGGTAGTAGGTTATGCTTTTCTGCCATGAAGGAGAGCCTCGTTGCAACCACTGCTTCGAGACCTTTACTAATCGTAGCTAGCAGTGAGATGGGCCGGAAGGCCTTCGATATAGTGCATATTGCATCTGTGTCGAGTTCATCCACAAGACAGCCGCCGGCGTCGTAGACAGTCTGCTATGAAAACGTTGTTGATTCAATCGGGGACATCTTTATGGAGAATATCATGGACTTAGGCTGCAACTGTGTCATTCGTTTCGTAACGACCATGCAGGCTTGAAGAGAACATCTGTAGTTCCACATTACCACCTAGATGAGAAGTCTACAACGAGACAAAGAAGGAGCCATATCCAGCTCGCATGGACGACATGGATGGTGCCATCTATTACTCATCATGGAATTCGTGCATTGCCGAAGTGATCAGGTGTCATATCACGACATTGTGCCAAGGATGTACCGATTTGATTCTCAATTACAATCTGTAGGCTCACTGGCTTACTTATCAATGACGCGCTAGTCAGCAGGTAGGAAGACGTTGTACTGGAGGTAAGTTGTGCAAGCCAAGTTGCAGCGGAGGAAGCGTAGTTGTCAGCAGTGCCTGTGAAAGCACATAGAGCTTACCATACCCATTCTGTCATCCAAGAGCCGTCCGAGAGCTTATACAGTAGGATTTTGGGTTGTCTCGAAATGTGAGCATGACAATGAGATCTTCGATTGTTTTTGGCACCACTCCCGCACGTTAGGCACGTAAACCACGGCACATGACATTTTGACAGTTTGCAAAACACGCTTCGCATCTAAAAGCAATTGAAAATGTTGTAAAGACGCTCGTCAGTAGACCAAAAGAGATTTAATCTCTTCAAGCTATTTAATCGAGAGGAAACGAGCGAGATTTCTGGTTTCGGAAAGTTGCCAGGGTCACTTAAGCAACAAGGAGATAAAATCCGGACCGACCATGACTGACATGGTCTAACGAGCACTCATATCGCAACTCGTTATACGTCTCTTTATCACGGTTCGGAATTGGTGCAATCTGCAATCTGCAGGCTGTAAATGTAATGCCTTAAACCGACCTAGTGACAATTATGTGGCGGATCAAACGAAAGCTTAGGAAAACAAGGATCATTACATTAGGCATAGACTTGTCCTTCTGTTTAACTAGAATAGTAAATGTGCATTATTCGTTTTAGCCTATATTATATGTATTTTAGAGAACTAGTAAAAAATGGCAACTTAAGGTAAGGCATACGCCTATATTTTCTTCCCTAATAGCTAAAAGGTTCGTAGAAGCGCGTCGCGATAGCTAAGTTTCTATTACTTTATGCTACTATCCTTTATTTGCATACCGATTTACGTAAGTCGTAGTAGCGTAGTTAAACTTAAGTAGTTTTATAAAGGAAAAACATAGAATTATAGGAGGTACATACCATTTCCTATATAAGCTATAAATGTGTAAACCTACCTACCTAGGCTTTAATCTTAAATCGAGTAAAGCGGATTAGAGTAGCCTTAACTCTAAGCAAAAGATAGGCATAAAGTGTAAGGAAGGATAGAAGAAGACGAGCGTAGGGTCTATAAATCTTATACGTCGGCCGACGGGCGCGAAAGAATCGGGCTAGTCGACTAGTATTAAACAAGCATCGTACTAGTCGGGAGCTCCGTCGGTATAGCGATAATAATGTCGCGGCTACACTATAGTTAGGCTTTACCGGTCTACGACTAAGGAATTAGGCGATAAGTGTAATTACGCTAATATTATAAGTCGGCCGATAGGCGCGAAAGAATCGGGCTAGTCGACTAGTATTAAACGAGCATTATACTAGTTAGGAGCTCCGTCGGTATAGTAATAATAATGTTGCGGCTATACTATAGTTAGGCTTTACTAGTCTACGACTATAAGAGTAGTAGGAAGTAGGAAGCGATAATATCTAGCGGCGAAATAAGATTAGTATTTATAGTTAGTAAAGGAGAGAAGGACGATAGAACAAAGATAGGCCGGTATCGGACAAAATAGGCGACATTACGCGAAATTAACGCGACACTTACTAACGCGCCTCTAGCTAAGCCTAGTTAACAATAAACAATAACTAATCCTTAACTAAGTTAAAGGATTTAGATAAAGTCGACATAGCCGCTTCTATAGATATCGACTAGCTAGGTAAGCAGTTATAAGGTGTTTCGCTAAAGTAGGTTATATGCCGGCTACCCGTTATCGCACTCTTTAGTAATTAGTAAGAATAGTAGCATATAGGCGAGCCTTTTGTCCGTAATGCACAATTAGACCTGCTACTTCTTTAGATTAGCGTCGATAAGTATAGCTACGCGCTTATAACATTAACGTAGCGGCTCTCGACACCTAATAATAATAAGTATAGCCGCCTCCTATACTTTATTATCCCTACTAAGTCTCTTAGCTTTAACGTCTACGCGCCTACGTACTAGACTCTTACGTATAATAACGTCCTATCGATAATTATTAAGTAGCCGAGCGATTAGCCTTCTACTACTAATACGCGCCTCCTACGTATCTCCTTTAATCTAGGAGGCGCTAGCTATAGCCGGGTCATTATGCCCTCTACTCTAGTTACGACCTAACTCTTACCCTTATAAGTTACGCTATTACGTAAACTCCGTACTTTGTCTAGCGCTTCTACCTTCGACCTTTATATAAACTACGATACCTTTATTACCGACGATCTACGATAGGTCGAAGCCCTACTACGTTAACGCTATCGTAAAACCCCTTAAATTATACTTCGTAGTTTCTACTTAGGCTCCCGCGATGCCTCGATTAACTACTAGAAGAATGAAGGCGCTTTTAATATTAATAGTTCGTTAGGTAAACATTTAAAAAGAAAGAGAAAAAACGATCTAGACGAGCCGTTAGTACTACGTAAGAGGCTATACTATATCGCCTTCTTATTACCTATCGGCGTAGTATCTCCTCCTACGTATAAGTAAGCCTATTTTCCGCGTAGCCCTTCTTTTAGTACTATTACTATAGTAGTAGTAGCTACGATAACCTACCCCTCGCTTAACCCTACCTACGTAGGCGACTATCTTTAGTCTACCGGTCCTTACTCGCTCTACTTACAAATCCTACATTAGCTAGCCTTTACCTAGTCTTTATGTCCCGATACGCACTATAGTCCTCCCTTACTAGAACGGTCCCCTATATACCGGTATCCGCGATTAAGTAGTTAACCTAGACCTCTCGAGCTTATTCCTTACGTATAAACCGGCTACCCTCCCTTTTCCGGTTACCGGCTAGAATTAGCTAAAATACCGGTTAATCGAGGTTAGATTTTGCGTATAATAGGCCCTAGACGGAGCGGTCCAGCAATCGATAATTGTAGCTAAGACTACGACCCTGTCCGTCTTAGCGGAGCTTAGTACGGATCTAGCGTACGTAACACCTTAAATAGCCGATATTTCGATTTACCGGTTAATTCGATAGCCTACTCGTTTAATCGTTATATCGAGGGAGGACTATATCTCTATACTAGCGAGCTACTAGCTATAGCTACCGCTTCTCTTAATTACGACGTATCTACCTTTAATACCTATCGTATTACTGCTAATGCGGCTCTACTATTATATTAGGCCGAGGAACTATATAATACTAGTGCTACTTAGCTAAGATGCTTATCGAAAAAACATTAAGTTAACACTAATCTTCTTACATTGCTTAATTAGCTATCTATACTCGATCGTCATATAGACGTTTAGTCTCCTATAGACGGTTAAGCTAACGTATATCTAGTAGGTAATCTTAAGGCCGTCGCGTCCGCTAGAGAGTCCTACCTTAGGTGCTACGGGACTATATATAAAGAGGACAAACGCTTTATAGCTTATGTCTAAGCTAAAGCCTAGTTCGTAACTAAAGCCTGCCTTTAACTTAGTGCGAGTATATTAATTCGTAATAAGGATTACGTTAAGGTAATAATGTAGTAGGAAGCTATATGTTCGTATGTACGGATAAAGTTTTATACGTAATTACTATTCTTAACCTATTAAATATCTGTTACGTGCATTTTATGTATGCCTATAGTATTTAAATGCATATATATCTTAACCTATGCCTCATTTATAAACATCCTCTTATCTTGCTTTTATTACTTCTAACTGCTCTCGTATCTAGGTAATGCTCCTTTCTTCCTATTAGTTTATATTATGCCTATTCCCTATTCCTATTATCGAAGCAAGAATCTAGTCTACCGTATTAACCTAGAATCTAATCGTTACTACGAATGCGCGCGTAGGGCTTAGAAGTGTAGTCGTTAGGTAATTAAGTAGGGTTCTAACTGTCTAGCTAAGTTGCGAAAGTAGGCAGAGGAAGAACTTAGAAGGGCTAAAAATAAGGAGGAACGAAAAGCTAGAGTTTTAGGTATAGCAAGAATAGCTTCGCGTTTAGTAGGCTAAGTTACGTCGTATACGTAAACAGCTACGCCCTACTAAGACATCTAAGAGTTATACCTTCTATCGAGAGACGGCTCTAATAGAGGAGGCTAAGTAGCTTAAAAAAGAGCTAGCTACTAAAGCTTCTGTCGTAGAGGCGGATATATTATCCTATCTATAACCCTTCTACGTCGATAACCGTCTATCTATGTCCTCTAGGCAATAGGAGGACTTCGTAAAACTAGCAGCTAGTCTCTAGCAGAACTGTCGCAGTAGGCTCTCGCAGTTCCTAGAATTCTGTCGTAACTTCCAAAGTGTCCTCTAAGTGCGGATAACCTTTCCATCCTATAAGACATCGCTAGTATCATTATTCCAGTATTCTCTCGACTTCTCATTCGCTATGTCACTTAGTCTAGGAATGGGACGTCATCTGCAGCGCTGGTTCTGAATTGGCTAATTCTAACGATGATGCATGAAACACTAGGCGTATTTTCGTACCCTTGTGCAGTATGTGGAGAATTGTGGGAGAGGGTGGGGCGGTCTTGATCAGATCTTGGCTTCAATGTGATCTCTACCCCAGCCAACCAAAACAAAACAAAACAAAACAGTTATCGAGCACGACGTAAATGCTTGCTTGCAAAACCACACATATACGCATCCACCAATGTCAGCAGAATACTCGTCTCCAACATTGTTTCACAGATCCGGTTCGGAAATTGCAGTTTTGGACTCAGACACACGACGAGGACGGAAGCGAACACGTCAAGGAGACGTTTGCAGCGCCGAGAGGCAAGAGCAGGAACACAGACAACGTCGCCGACTCTGGCAAGGAGAGGGCATGACGCAGACCACCATGACGGACCGCAACCGAGAAGGAGGAAGAGGGAGGAGCGGCAGCCACACGCTCCGCAGTCGCCTTGTGTCAACCGGCCACAACTGCAGCCGACGCCGCCCTCGACGCTGTTGAGCCGGTCACGATCGCGGTCGCAAAGCCCTGTACGCATCTCTATCCGCGCTATGGAGACAGGATTTCCTCCCGTGCGACTGGATCTTGCATCCGCATCGAGCTTAGCCACAGGACAACCGCCACCAACTGTAGATTGTTTAGTCGACGCGCTCGTCCACGATTCCACTGTCTGGTCGACATGCTGGTACAGGACTCCGGGTGCGCTATCCCAACATCGGTCCGCAGTCTCTTCCAAGCCCACGATCCAAGAGTTGCACGGCAGACATCTGACTCTGCCTTTACGTCCGACACGCAGCTCGGCACCGAAGCCGTATGGGCGCAAGTGCAAAACATCAAGCGTCGAGCCAACAAATGCTTCCGCAGGCACATGGATGAGCACGCTTGGTGTGACATCGTACAGCTCGTGTTACAACTTGCCCTCAGAATCGCTGGCGGTAGCGATCCAAACTTCAACCTGGAGATCAATAACGTCCAGTCGCGGGCCGTGGACTCCGCCTTCCTGCCGCAAATACGTAAGCACGATGGCGGCGTCCTGCGGCATGTGGACAAAAGAACCGACTTTGCAATTGGCGTCAATACGGTAACGAGCCTTCACGCTGATGCCGACCCAGACCAGTTGTTCTTCTCTCCTATGACAGATGCCTACACCGCGACGATCCCTCCAGTCTGCGGTCTCGAGGTCAAGCGCCTCGATGGGAGCGAGGAAGAAGCTCAGCTGCAGCTCATGGTATGGCAGACAGCCATGCTCGCCCACTTGGACGACCTGCGCAAGATTGGGGGCAATCTCGACCTCCTGCTACCACCAGTCGTGGCGCGGACCGTCACGAACCATTCTTGGAAGTTCTATGTTGCTTGGAAACAACTTGACGGCGCCGTTCACGTCATGCGATCGTTTGCCCAGTCGACAGCCGCCTCGAGTGCTGGCACAGAAAACACAGCCAGCATCTCTATCCTGCTAAAACTCTGGACCAAGCTTATATCTTGGTTTGAGACGGATTATTCTCCCGCATATCAAGCTTTGTTGTGCCAGGCTGACGAGGCGTAGAAGGCCATAGATCCTCTCGAGCTTTGAACAGCCTTGCCCCCCATTTAGTGTCTCCATACTATACAACGCCTGGCCGCTTAACACAGATGATGAACTATGAAAACGTGTTGGTGAGAAGAAGAAACGTGATCAGAAGAGGGCAAAGAACCTCGATCAATATCAGGCCCCTAACATCACAGTCAAAGCGAGGAACACGGACCGGCATCGTTTGTCGTGCGCTTGCTTCTCATAAGACGAAGGATATACAAACTCCTATTCAAGTAGTAGAACTCTACGTCGTCCGTACGTAAAACAATCTGTGAACTTGAGACCAAGGCTCACAACGGAACACAGTCGTCGTCTGATGGCACAACTTTATTTTTGCTGCCAGCAGATGATAACAATGTTGCGGTAGGCGGCTCAGCTGTGTTCATCGTCTTGGTATGCATTCAGGTCCTGGTTCTTGGCTTACAGTGATCCTGAGTCATCTCGCTTGCTGGCGTTTGATGTTATAACAGCTCCATATTCCGTCGCTTCTTGTTGTTGCTCTTCTGCGGATCATGCGTATTCTTCGTTCTCTAATCTTCTTCTATATTTCATTTGACGACTGCATGCTCCACACCGCTTTCGTTTCTGTGCTTTCTCTGCAACACTTGGCTCTAGACTGAGGTCTTGGACACATGAAGCCTTGTTAGTTTAGTCTTTTAACAAATATCATGTTTACATTGAATTCGTAAATCAGTAGAATGTCGTGGCTTACTAATGAAACACGACAGACTATGCGAATCGATGATTCTCGATTTTTCACTATCTCAAAAGATACTACATACTTGGAAGAAACTTTAGATACGTCTTTGAAGGTCGCGGATACTATTGATGTGCATATCCACAACAGAAGAAACAGTGGTGTGCGTTGATAATGTGGTCCCCGAACATTAAATGTATTGATCAGGTTTCCTAGTAAACTATAACGCCAACGGGTGATTTTCAGTCCAGGGAATGCAACAATGTCGTCGACGACTTGTCCGACTCGCTCGCCCCCCGCGTCGACATTTACCAGTCATTTGACGCGAGGAAATTTGTCTTCGTACCTAAGCAGGACCACTGGATTGCCCACTTCATCGTCATTACGCGCACCCTCGGCGCTACATACCACAACACGATCGTCGACTTGGATCCGGTCGTCCATCCTTGCTTCCTGCTGACCTACCTCGCCTGGGCTGTCTTGCCCATGGTCGCCAACTTTCTGCTACGCGGCCATGTTAGACGCGTTACCATTAAGCAACCGCAGGCCACATCGTCTACTCTACTTCGATGACATCGACGTACAAAACCTAGGATATAACGAAGCATGATTTGCTGGCCATCCTCAACCAGCCACTGGCTCGGAGCTGAAGCCCAAAGAAGCGAGACAGACCGACTGAGCTTGACAACGACAACGATGGCGAGAATGGGACGATGCTAAGAACGACAACGACACGGACACCGGGCCACGAAAAAAATAATCCGCCATAACAGTAACAGTCGTCTTCCGTCTCAAACTCCCAAACTCTGTTCCACGCACTCCATTCCCGTCTTCTCCTCTTCCTCACCTGAAACCCCCACTTACGAACGCAGACGTCTCGCTGCGCTCCGTCATTATGCTCTCCTACACCAACGACCCTCTCCTAATCGCCGTGATCTCATCTGTCATGTTTACAGTGCTGCCGAACGCGACTCGCGGCTGGCATGATCGGCTCGAAGGAGTAGGGCGGTGCTTTTCTTTGCTAGGAATGTTTGAGCGCCGTAAGGGCAAAGGACGACGACGACGGTGCCTACCTCAACGACTGAGGATGTTGTGTAAATCGTGAACATAGCACTAATGGTGTTGGTGATGATGATAATGATAATGATAATGATAATGATCGTTTCTACTATCGAATGTACAAATCATTCTTCAACTAAGCGCCGCGCCCCATAACCCTCCGCCATTCCGTCAATCGTCGATTCGGGTTCTCGTAGTTTGCCAGGCTTTGTGTCATAGGGTCGAAGTGAAAAGGCATCAGGCGGCAATTCGAAGTTGACTCTCTTCTGGACCCCATCCCGATTCGACAGCTTTCTAGAGAATGGTAAACCTGTCTTATTGCTGTTAGCGCGACCACTACCGATTTGGTCTTGGCGACTGCGCTCTTCTAAAGCATGTCAATCTTTGATTGTGTTGGCAGGTTGGATCCTAGGGAGATTTCTTTACGCTATTTTCCGAGCGAGCGGCGGCGGTTTATTGTGGCAAGTACGAATGACCCTTCTCCCCGCATCGGTTTGGAATCTCGTTTGGAGCCGAGACGTAAGGCACTGTCGAACTCTAAACCACAGGCGTTGGTCGAGTCTAGTCGGAACTCAAAAGCTGTGTATGAATGGCGGACCTATCGTCGTCGTCCCTGATGGAGACTTTCTTACACGATGACAACACAGATGACCATGCCAATGCTGGCCTCTCTGTTGTACATCAAAGTGGTTATCATCGCATGAAGAAAGTTTGTCGACATCGCATTATTGAGCCTGTGACGCCGCGCTATGCATCTCCATCTGCTGGACTATCTTAGCTCTTAGATGACATACCTTTAAGTAGTTCGGGCGATGGATCATCGCGGTTGTTCACGACTTCTGCCGCTCTAGCTTGTGACGGTCTAGAGTTCGTACGCCTGTTCGCGAGATTTGCAGAAATCTACGAGTACTTTGAAAAGAACGGTACTTTATCCAGTCATCTCGTAAAAAATGCCGGTAACTCTTGTCGCGACTTTGCTCTCCGGGCACTATCGTGTTTGAAAGCAGATGTTGGGGTAATGAAAAAGCAGAAGCTGGCTAACTGCAAAACGAACCAACTCGCCAGCCTTCGTCCCATTGAAACCCACTTTGCGTTTGCTTCGGGTCGCTCAAGATCTATCAGACGAAGGCGATAGTAAAATAGTCTTGTAAAGCAAGAAATGCAACGTTTCTTAGTGTGTACACTGCTATTCTTGTATGCTGCGTGGGCGACCTTGACTGCAACAGCTTTTTTCTTCTTCTTTTTTCTTTTTAGAATCATACTCCATTTGACCCTACGGGCTTTGCCGGGAAAACTATCTAGCTACTGAGCTATTTACAGGTGGGTGTCTAGTAGCGCCAACATAGGAAATTGCCCAGAAACGGGCCCGTGATCAATTGTTACACCCCTGCTTTCGCGTCTTCGCTTTTGACCTGTGTTTGTTTAATGCCAATTTAGTCGGTGTTCTGTCATTCATGAGCTTGCGCTGCTCGTTTCTTAGTTTTGGCTCTGCACCATGCCTGGTGATACCAGTATCCTTTTCTTGACCCCTTGACTGCAACAGCGGGCGCATTGTCGCGGGCGCAATCCTTGGCGAACTTTCAAATCAACGACGGCGAAGTACGGACTACAATATTGTCACGGTTGGCTGTCTGGCTACACCTGACCATGACCCCTGGCCGCCAGGGTGACCCTGACCTTGGCCGGCCGCT
>ERZ794946.655-NODE-655-length-13237-cov-87.749810_pt1 | contig 13237 bp, 5 predicted proteins | sample MGYA00433072_ERZ794946 | MGnify/ENA primary metagenome ERZ794946 (study PRJEB30137, sample SAMN04331413) | food metagenome | isolation source: Y3 must sample point D1 replicate A | place: Australia: South Australia | collected 2014 ...
CTTCTCTTGGATAAGTTGGTATTGGAAGAGTGGATTCAAAACTCTTTAGAGTTTTAGCATTCAAGCTGGTAGCTGTTGTTTCGTCTGATTTTGTCATATTTTTTTTTTTTGTTTAAATTGTTACTTTTTCTTTTTCCTTTTCCTTTTCTTTGATTATTTTTATTTATTTTTATAGAAAATCTAGGGGAAGATCTAGACAAAGTGAAAATCTTAACAATTGGATGATAAATGTTGGCTATTTATATGTAAAAATAAATGAAATTTGGAACTATGAGTCTGCAACCGCTGTAACCTCCTTCCCCCTAGAATATAATTGTTCTCGAACTCATTTGGAAACGCTGAAAGTAATTTAATTACTTCTAGACTTTGCGATGCCCTCTCCTACGACAACAACAGAATATACGAGGTATCCGTCCATATATCCACCACTGATGCGCAAGCTTAATTGGTTCACGTCCGCACGAAAAGTTTATAAAATGACGTATCATGGGGGGGAGTGTTGAATCAAAAAAGTGGCGAGCTAAAAATAAAAGAAAAGTGTACGTGGAATGAACTGTTTGCTGAGCTCATCCTACGGTCATTTTAGCCCGTGCCAAGGGAAAGTGACTATACGGTGGGGTATCGCGGGGTAAGGAGACTCAGGTACAAAGGCAAAAATCAAGATAGGCACATAAGAAGGCACGAAACTACCCCACGTTTCAAGTTTTGCTATATCCCTTATTTATTGCGCGCCCTGCAGGAAAATAAGTTTTAGGCACTTAAAAAATAAAGTTCCCGGGGTCAATTTCTGGTAGTGGCAAGCAAAGTATGCTGAAGTTGGCAAGCAACACGTTGGTTCAGCATACATCGGCCTTTCTCGGAATAAAATAATCAAAAAATCTTTTCCGGGAAGTCATTGTTTTATTGAGCATTGTAACGCTTTCTTTTTTTTTCAACATCTAAAGCTCATTAATATCCAACTTATCTCCGCTCTCGTATTTCCCTTCTCCTGCCACATAATGCCAATATTTTACCTTGCTAATTCTCACCACTGTCATTATGATTAGAATTTTGGCTTTTTGGAGATGAAGTTTTTCATGATATCCACATTGAATACGTTGGTCCTAGTGAGCTCTTCCTAATTGTAGTCGCTTTAAAGTGTGGGCCAGAACGCTTCTTGAACTTGATTGAATTTAAGCTCAACTAAGGTTTGGTTTCGACTCTACAAGAAATAAACGTTAAAAGTGGGAGACTGAGTAAGGCATTAGCGCAAAGAATACAGAAGGTAGTTTGCGCACATTTGAAATGGCAACTTATGTAATTATTCTTGGAGAATAACATGTGATCTGAAAACTCATTCCTCTTCACTATTTAATAACATACTTGAATAAGTAATTGCGAAGTGTTATTAACAACTACTATAATCTCCGTGTCTCCCTGGATGTTGATCACAAATGAAGAAAAAATTGAACGAAATTTGAGTTTTAATGAGTCCAGATCACTTTTGTACGTGTTTGAAAGTGTAGGATTAAGGTTTTACCAATACTCATGTCACTACTCTAATTGGATTATGTATAATTATCTAATGTAGTAAAGAAAAAATGGACGAACACTTTTTGAAGTACGCAATCAGGAGATTCCTGGTCGCAGATCTATAGAAAACAAGATCTTTTTCCACAAAAAATGGTCTCTTAGGTTTCTTCACCGAAAATCGTTCAAGAACAACGGCTTAAGATAAATATTTTATGGTATATTAATTTTGATCAATAATAAATTGATATATACATATATGTAAATCTATAATACTGTAAAGAAAAAGGGTTTGCTTTTTGAAAGTTAAAAATTAACAAAGTTCAAATGTACTTGTATGGGTTCAAGATTCCATTTGGATCGTAGTGATTTTTGATATCCTTCATAAATCTAATTTCAATATCACTTCTGGTGTAGTGTAACTTACCTTTCTTATGGAAACCGATCCCATGCTCAGCACTGATGGAACCTTTCTTTGATGCAATATATTCATAAACAAATGGTTCTAGTAAGTCCTCAATCTGTTTTGTAAATTCTCTTACCGCGATATTTAAATGGATGTTTCCGTCACCGACATGACCATAACCACATGATTTAACAACTGGTTTTGGTGCATCACCAATCAAACCGGCTGCGTTTAATCTCTCCGTCACAGCCGCAGATACGGAATATAAATCTTTCAATTGAAGTGACATGTCATACTTGTACATACCACCGTAAGAATTACAAGCTGTTGGAACAGATTTTCTCCAGGTCCAAAGTCTATCATAATCGGCTTTGTCCTTAGCCATCATACCCTCCGAAATTAATTTAGAATCTGTGGTATCTTTGAGGAAAGCAGTCAGCTTTTCATCGTCATGTCTCTTATTGGACCCTGACGTTTCAATAAGAACATAAAAGTTGTGTTGGTTCTCCAGAGGGAAAGGCAAGTCCTTCAAGTATTCTATCGTACATTCAATGGAGCCACGGTCCATGAATTCAAAAGCAGATAAAATCTCAGATAATTCACTTTTAGCCTTGACAAATAATTTCTGAACGGTATCGAAATTCTCAATACCAAAAAATACGGCATTCAAGGCTTTTGGCTTTGCTGCTGCAACTATGGATACACCAGTAACGACACCGATAGTACCCTCTGCACCGATGAATAATTGTTTCAAGTCATAACCAGTATTGTCCTTCCTTAGGGCATTGATATTGCTGATAATCTCACCGTTGGGTAGCACCACTTCCAAACCCAAAACATTACCGTGTAGAGACCCATATCTTAAAAAGTTCAAACCACCTGCATTTGTTGAAACTACACCGCCCACTTGACAGTTGTTTCTAGAAGGCAGATCCAATGGGAAGATATGGTCATGGTCGTGTAAAAATTGATGCGCATCACGCATAACGACACCCGCGTCACACTTGAAAGTCCCGCTAACTGGATCAAAATCTCTGACTTTGTTCATATTTCTTAGAGAAAGAACAATCTCATCAAATACCGGAACAGAGGCTCCGACCAAGTCGGTGTTACCACCTTGTGGTACTACTGCCAACTTTTTATCGTTACAGTATTTCATAATCTTGGACACTTTATCAGTGGAGTTTGGCAAGAGAATTAAATTGGACTGGCCTCTATATTTTTTCATCCAGTCCTGGTTAAACGAAGCAAGCTCTTCTGGAGCTTGAGAGTTTAAGATTTCATCATTTGACAAAATCGAACGAAAGTACGCCAAATCTTCCGAGTCGAGAACTTTGAAATTTGGGTTTCTCTTGACTTTAGGGTATGCCTCGGCAGTTAACTGAGCAACAGGATGTGCGGCCGTCATAATTCTTATATATGCTGTCTTTAAGCCTTGAATCTCAAATGAATAAAATATTGAGGAGCATTTTGGCACCCTGTTCTGCCTCGTCAGTTATATAAGCGAGTGATCACTTATATACTCACAACCTTTCAGTTTCCGCGCGTGACTTAGATTTGGCGGTCACCAACTGTGGCAAGTGGTGTCATCCGCTGGAAATATTTTCCGAACTAAGTCGTCGAAATGGTCATTCTTTTAGATGACTGTGGACAATATCCCGCTTAATGATCACGCACAAAAAAAAAAATGAAAAAACATAAAATGCGCCACTCCTGTTGACATTGCAGACAATTTGTTGTGCTTTCTTGACAATTATGTTCCTATAGGAAGCATCTTAGAAATTTAAACAAATGTCAAGTCGGGACGAACGATACTGTAATTATCAAGATGCTCGAGACATTTTGGGTAGATTCTTGCGAAAGGGAAGTAACGTTGGAAGCTGATTAATCTGACCAGGTCAAGCTACTAAAATGCGTCTTTCCTGTTTATGAGTGACTTTCATGCCTATAGAAATATAGTAGTCGCCAACAATCATTTCGATACAACTTGTTCTGTAGAAGCCTTCTATTCATTCAGTAGAATTTGGATCGCAGAGTTCTTACCAAACGTTTCCTTTCATACTGATCTTTGCGAGAAAATTCTTGTTTCTATCACATTAATCTTCTAACCACTTTCATTCGTCAAAACCTGCACTGTACGTATTGTAGAGGCATTAGCAAGACCAGCGTACTGCACGCCAGGTTAAAATGAACCTATAGTCTTGTTTGACAACAGCGGTTGGCCATTTATATTGTGGCTTTATTCGTATAACTATGATAATGGTTGAACCAACTAGGTTCAGCTCTACTATTATGTGTCGATCAGCGGCTCCTTCTATGTATCTTATTCACAATTTTTGAGCCCACATGCTTTCGAATGAGGCTTCTATAACAAGTTTTTTAGGTACTTTACATAGCACTTTAAAGAGAAATCAATAGTGGATATAAGGAAAAGTCGTTACGTTCTGTGCTGACAGAAAAATAGTATTTTTAATTACTGAACTGATAGATTCGATTCAACACTTATGATGCTAAAAAGGTCATGAACGAAGCTTGATAGCATTCTATTACTGATTTTCAAATGCTCATTTTGCCGCGAATATTATAAGCCCAATAGATTTAAGGTTAAAAAAAAATCATATCAATGGCATTTTAAGGCAACTATATTTTCAGCATTATATTTTACTTTTCCTTTATTTTTTATAAAGTGTCCAGATGGCACCTATTATATAAGCGCAAAATGACATTTGGAAATGTGTGTTAAAATCGCAATTGATCAACTACATAAATATTGCTAACTTGACTTTTATTCGAAAAAAATAAATAAATATAGTGTTTATATTTAGGATCCCTATTCTGTATCCATCCGGAACCTTCAACTTTGTAAATAGTGAATATTTATACGCACTTTTTTTTTGGTAGTAAGCACGGTTAGTTATAATTGCAGCAAAACAAGGAACCCACTTCTTTTTACTGTCTATATTAATATGTTGCTCAGCAGAACCTACAGTTTATTCAAATTGAGTGTGTACGGGACTATACCACTACAATTTATGATTTCCCAACTCTTTAATCATTTTGATCACATGAAAGTCTTTGGTAAAGTCAACTTTATCGTCAAATACCTTTACTTGGTGCTGTTCTTTGAGAACTTTGAACCTTTGCACCTCTACAAAGCCAAGCTTCTTTTCATAGTAACCCAATAGGTCATGCTCCATGATAATATCTGCAACCACTCTTTTACACTTATGAGACCGCATCATATGAATTACACTGTAATTGAAAAGTTTTATACCATAACCATTACCCATGGATGTAAAACCTGTGATCTCATAACTCTCCTTATTATTTGGTTTGTAGCCGATGGTTGCTAGGGTATGTTCTGAATCGAATGCCTCCGTCAAAAACTGGACCTTCGGAATATAATATGTCGGCAGAGATAAATCTTTGTTTGTTTCACCTTTAAGCTGTTCAAAATGTTCATGGAAATTAGGGTATGCTAAGGTAGGATCATTTAATAATAAGTAAAGCGAGGATTTCTCTATATTCTTGTCAAAGCCCAGATCACTGAATAAAGTCTCAAGGCTGTGCACTCGAGGGCTAACTATGATGCCATATTTGAGTCTTGGGACATCATATCCTCGATTAATTGTTGTATACAAGCTATACTTAGTATCTTTAGATGAATTCTTCAAAATCTCGACTGGGAGTATAACGATGTTGCAAGGGCAAGCTGACATTAGTTTTGTTGTGCAAAGGGCATGATAGACTCTCGATATCTTCAAATAAGTCTTTCTCAATAATTTATGTAGAACCTTACGTTTTCAATCACGACCAAGAGTAAGGTGTATTATATCCATACTGTTTTGTGCATATATTCTTTTTTTGATTTCTTATCTGAAGGAAAAACAAGATCTTCAAAAGTAAAGTTATTGATCCCATATTGGTAACCAGATAGAAGAAAAGGCAATATCACGTGCTTTTACAAATATTATTTCCAATTGAATTTATATGAGGTATGGGTGTCATTTCCTTAACGTTATTATAAACTAGCCAGAATGAATGTACAAGCGGGAGAGTAGCGTCGTGTGATACTATAAAACTCTGAGTGAGGGTACCGTCAAGATTCAACCATAGTGTGCAAGAAGTGTCCATCTTCACCACAGGGGTCATTTGAGCATACAATCCTCCAATGTCGGTAACAGACGCAGTTGCGGTTAAAGTCGTAGATGATTGCCCTATGCGCTAACAAGATATTCTTCAATAGGAGCATCTAAATTATTCTCTCTGACAAACGAACAATAATCAACACTGGAATTGTAACCATTTTTACCCGGATGGGCGATCATTTCATTATTAACTAAAGTAGCTTTTCCAATACGCCTTGACTTTGTGGGGCAAAGATATTATGCTTTTATCATGCGAGAGATCTTAGGTGCCGCAAAAAAGATTTGGCTGGCGTGCGCATATAAGACTGTTTTTCGTCCCTGCATTGAGATCGCATCTGTCCCTGAGTAAACAATGCACAGAATATTCAGGCTGTGATTCTACTAACTGAACATTGAGTTAGCACTTATATATTATAGGCATAAACTATCTCACCAAACTTGCTACAATCTTCTAGAATTGATATTGTATTCAACTTTTTTAATGTATCCAACTGAATGTACTTGATAACCTTCGTTGCATTGACGGCTAGATTCTTTAACCTAGCTGCCGCCTCGGCCAATAATAGTTCCTTCCCTGATATTGACCTTACTAGTTTTTTGAGACACTTCACCAATATTCCAGCAGGACTTTAGTCAGGACCGCTCCAGCCCATATATCGTGCGTCTCCGGCACTGAGAATTAATTAGTGTATACGATCTTAGTTCCAATGGTGAAAATAACCCTCAAAACCTTTGCTTTCTCTCACCTAGCTTCGGAGATCAGTATATTATATGTAAAATATGCTAAATATACCTGCACTTGAATATGGTAAAAGTGGCGTTACGGATAATGCATTACTCAAGGGAAGTATACAATGCTAACCCCAAATATCAGACTACATAACAGATTCAACTTTTCAGGAACCAAGAATGATAATTGACGTACTTTGCCTATTATTAAATTTTAATAGTGTCTAAATTTCACTAAAAGATTCATAAATGGTCAATTGCAGTTTCCTCCGTAAGAACAAACGGATAACAGACTATGGTGAAGAAGGAGCACAAGAGTTTTAAAGGTAGTGCCTCACACGCGCTGGATGTAAGCAAGGTCAATATAGCTGCTGATCTGAAAATGAGATAGCAAATGTAACATTGAATTTATCAACTAAGAGACAGTATAACATAAGTGAAATCAAGATACCCGGCCTCAAATCAAATAAAAGTACAATCCCCTCTTGATGAAAGAACAAGTATAATATTGCTTGATAGTGTATGTTTTAAAAGTTTTTATCTTTCTACCGAACACCTTCTGGACCATTGTTGTTCCTTATTAAGAATTCTCAAGTTACAGTATTAAAAAGGCAATATATATTTAGTTCTAAAATGCGCTACTAAGTGCTGGGTAGTCTGATTATGGGATCACTTTATTCATATAGTATACAATATTCAGAGAGGCATTGACTTCGCTACCAAAAAAGTATTGAATCGTTTAATGGCTATGAGAATACTTTTAGAAATGGCATTTTACTGTTCTGGTGCATGATGCTGGAATAATAATGCTAAGTTTCTTTTAAATGACTGTGACTAGGCGATTACCAAATAATATAATACAATTCCTTCCCTGCTCGTGAAGAGAGAAATTCTATGCCACACTAAATGCATCGCGATAGACATCCAAGATGAAGTCAACCTAGGACTTGGCCCCCCAAATTACGGAAATCGAATCAAATGCAGGCCCTATCTTTTATTACAACTGAAGAATATGGTTTTTGAGGATGTATAATGAATTCGAAATAGTATGATATGAGTCTGAATAAGTATTATCAGTAAATGATGAAGATGTATTTTACTGAATGCTTCTTGGCAGTTCCGCTTAACAAAAAAAACTTAGTATGCAAAGTTCGTTGCTATAAAAGCTTAAATCAAGATCCAATTTGACAGTATTCTAGTACGTGAATACGCACAGAATTTGCAGTTTTGTTTTCGGACAACTGAGTAAGTTGTTTCGATAAGACATGCTTACAATATACAGTTTAAATAACAGGGAAGGACATTAGACCTGCAAACTGATAAATTGGACGAGTGGTGTTTTTTTCAACATTCACCAAGTGGAAAACATAATATAGCCAGATATGAGATGCTAGGGACATGCGCATCTCATAGCTGAGGCAGACAAATCTACTTTTTAAAATGTTGTTGGTTAAAATGACCCCTTGGGATTTGAGATGCCCAAAGCCAATAAATCTATGATCTCACATCTTCGATATTAATGATTGGGTAGTAATTCAACAAAAAGTGAAGTCGCAACCACAAATAGTTGGTTTTATATAGTTTAATTAAAAAATGCGAGCACTGTGTTGCTGATGGATGGCCTTGTTTACCTTATAATTGAAAAAGAGCAATAATTGTGAACAGGTTTGAGTGAAAAAAGTCTAGTCCCATTTCTGGAAGCATTTAAGGAGATAAATCAAACCATTTAATTAAATGACTTCGTAAATCTAATGGCAATTGCTGTAATTACGGGTACAATCCGAGAGGCCTGCAGTGACTGCTATTTTTACATTGGCCGTCGTCATTTACATGCAGAGTGCAAGAACAACGCAGCTGCTTTTACAGAGGTTACAGTGTGATAAGAAGCTTTAAGCAGCTTGCTACCCCTTACTTGCCGATAGATTCTTTGTACATAGCTAGCGCATTCTGTGATACTATTCAATTCAAATCAAACACTTTGACAGAACTTCGGGTTAAACTGTCTCTTTCAAGATATTTCCATCTTTATATAACCATTTCTTTCCACTATTAGCGAATACTTTCTGATTTTATGGAGTGACTGTTAATCTTCCTAAAGTTTCGTATCATGATTTAGCGTCGTAAAAAGTAGGGATACTTTTCCAAAGCCTTTGTTCATAAATAAATTAGTTCGTATTATAAGCGATGGGTTTCCAAGAATGTGTAAATACACTGGATTTCCGTTGAACAACCTCAAAAAGGTAAATGTATGGCAAGATTATATTTGGTACTGGTATATAAAATAAAAAATATCAACTGGAAGAACAAATAATTTGAAAGGACTTCAAAAGCTCATCTCTAGTACTGTTCATTGCGAATTATAAATTTTCATTCAAAATTAGCTGTATATATCTCTTCATTTTAGGGATGTCTCAAATATTCAGGGGAGCCCAAATCTGCAACAGTTTTGACTGAGCCAACCGGTTTTCCTTTCTGTAAGCTTATACGCGTTCACTGGGGTAATCACATGTGATATCTAAGAGATAACCTAAATTTCAAGACAATAGGTTAAGGTCCACACCGTCATCAAATTGGGTGGAAAATGAACTTAAACTATACGATGCCTCTTTAGAACAAGGTTACAAATCCTGATAAATGCAATTCAAATGGCCCTTGTTATGATGTACCCGTTTATTCTTGGTCGCATTTTTTAATCACGCACCTCGAAGCTGCTTTCACAATACAGTGCGCAGTACTTGTGAAAACCATACCCTCGGGTCAAACACTACACATACTCAACGCCTATCACCATCACCTCTTAAAGGAACAGGTCTGACAATATACTACGGCCCCATATTCTGACAGCCAGGAAGAATCTCACAAATCGGTCAAATTTTACAGCAAATTTTTGAAAAACTTCAACTTCCAGTGTTAGATCATTCTAAATCATCATTGAAAAGTTGAACTGCAAATTGCAAATGAATATCAGACGAAAATGAATAACGCCGTTAACCTTGTTGTATTTACAAAATATTGAGTTGCTATTATATAGCGCTTTACTAAGAGGATATATTAGTCTGGTGAAGAGCATGTAGCTACAACCTTCATTGATATCGTTTTGTAAACGTACTGTGTTTTCAAAAACTTTCTCTTTATAAGAGTAGGCATTGCCAGTCGACCTCATATCTCAAGAAATGAATATCATAATCTGCGTAAAAATGGCGTAAATTAGCTCAGTGAAGTTGTACGAAGTCATTAAAGTAGTAAATGAGATAAGACATCAAGCTGTCATACTACTTTCTTTTCTTCAGATGTTGATTGCCGTTTCAATCTATCGTCATGAAATTGGTCTTCCCTACGCATTTCCCCTTAGAAATACAGGAAATGAGTCAGCTGGATCTATTGCTTATTTTTAAGAAGCATATACGGAGCTTTTATTCAATTAAAGTATGGCAGGCCAACAAGGAAACGCAATTTCAAACAGATTTTCCCTTGAAATCTAATCAAATTTTACAGATAATAACCAGCACTGGTGTTTGTTAAGCTACGCTTTTTATCATCACCCATATGCCGAGAATAATTTTTCCAGTTGGATTGCTATCTTTGATATTGGTGATTTCATGGCTTATCAACTTGACGATGCAGCAGTTGGAGTCCCACATGGAAATGTTAATTTTAATTACTAACGAAATGATCGCTAATCCGGCCGAGTATGGTTTAAATTCTCGTGTTAATTATTGTTCATTTTTTCAAATAGAATAATTTAGATTGTTCTATTAAGGAATATCTTGTAAAACGCACAGGGTGATGATCTGCAAATTCAACAGCCACATATATTGAGGGAAATCAGGCCATTATAGTGTGGCCTATGGTGAGTTAGACATTATTTAAAAATTGTTAGTGCTTGTGCTCACTGTGAGCATTGCCCTGAAACGTTTATAGCAGACTGTGACTTGTTATGCAATGGATGCTGGTGGCTTTTTTAAAATGGTTGCGTTTGGTAGGCTAGTTGCTTCACTTCCATCCCGAATAAGCATTTTTTAGCCATATCAAAATTAAACTTGAAGAGATATTTGCTGTATACTTTATGTCACATTATTTGGTTTAGGAGTAGATATTTCTCGTACTTATAACTATTATTAATTTTTTCCAGTGTATTGCATCGCGCCAGTTATAAACTATTAATGGAAAGGATGCATTAATTTAAGTAGAGAATCTTGAATTATTTTCTTTTTAATTCTTCCTGCCGTAAATTTAAGGAATACACTACGAACAATATTTCTCTAATTTCCTTCCATATATAAATGAGAGGTTTTTGAAACAGTTCTCATGCTTTCTTATACAGTTAAAAAGATACTTATTGTTCAGACATGTTAATACATAAATGATATCAGTAGAGCTTTTAAAGTCATATTACTCAGTGGTATCTGAAAGAGGTACATGAAAGACAAGAAGGATCTTCTATAAAAAAATAATTTTGGTGTCTGGTTCTTACTAAGTTACACGGATGTATAGAATAGATAGATATATAATTCGAATGGTCAATCCAGTGTATATATTATGCATCCTTCGATCAATATTGACACTGTATTATAAAATATAAATTGATTTTTCATTCTTCTAGCCTCCATATGGCATTTCACATGACTGGGGTTTACAGTACGAAGGCAACAGGAGAATAAGAGAAAAAAAACTCCATAATGAAGAGTCGGTGGCTTTGCTATCAAAAATTTTAGGCAACATATTTACAACTTCCTGTAAATTTCGTGACAGTATAAATACTATCCTAACGGCTTCCAACCCAAGTCATTATTTTTCACGCCGCATATGATTATACCCCTCGAAATCAATAATCATCTTCCTCGCTACAGTAATATTAATGAACGACTTAAAAATGCATAATCTCCTAAACGGTCGAGCATATGAAATTTACAAGGGCTGATTTTTATTCCAAAGCGTATAAATGGTAGCGAGATGGTGCTTCTGTAAAGTTATCTATTAGCGAAATAACAGATCATCTACTAACACGATGGTAAGCTTAGCTAACGTTTTAACCAACGCGACTGCAGCTACGCTGAGCGCATGGTCTAATACAGTTCCGTTAGAGACATATTTTCATTTTGATGAGGCATCAGGATTTGGCGACTACTATTTGAATGTATCCGTAATCTGGATGAATGAAACCCTTTATGAAACCAGAATTGTCCCAGCTATTATCAATGTCCGCGAATGGCTTGACCATATGGAGGCAAACGATCCTTCACCTAGTGTAACTAACCCATACGAAACTTCAGGTTATTATGCCTTTTCAACAGTAGTACCTGTTTTAATGGGGAATATGAAAGTATCATAAATGGCTCACAAAAGTGCATTGACTGTTCTGGAATATACATGGTACGCAAGAGATATAAAAAATTTATAATAAACGTACGTTATGCCCGAAGTGTATCCCGAACTACGGGTTAAACTAAAGCTTTTTAATTACTAGTAGGTTGGAGGTTTACCAATATGCGTTCTTCTTTAGGCCTTACATTACTGAAACAATACTGGAAAATCACTCTTATGATGCTTTTAAGTTATCACATTTAACTTTATGGCATGGCCTCCGTTTGAGCGCACGGAAAGATTTTATAGTACTTTAGTATGACTATTCGTTAGCATTGCTTTATGGTCGTACTCGGAGTAAGAATATTTTGTGAGTGAGCTGGTAAGATGAGGATATTGTAGAATAGCATTTGCACTTATGTGTATTCCTGGTATGATATATAACATTTGTGCAGCTTCATAGAGGTACGGTGGTGCTAAGATCATGCATGACCTCTGGGTAATTACCACTTCTCCCGCTTGTTTTGAGATTCTGTATATAAATATTGCAAACAAAAGGATAGAGCACGGATGGGAGGCCTTATAGTAAAATTATTCGTTTTAATCATGCGTCAGTGTGAGATTCTATGACAATGGTATGGGAAGATAGGGTGAAGTAAAAGTATTTGTATGACTATAGAGTGCATTTATATTACAATATATTGAATAGAGTATAGAGGTATGACGATATTAAGGAACTTTTAAGTTAATGACGCCATGGTAGTATTCATACTTCAAGTCAAAGTGTTTATTTCGTGAAGTTGAAAGGTAGAATATTTTTATGTTTAGGTGATTTTGATGGTGACTTTTCTGTAGTATTGACATAAGTGCATACAAATTCAGTGGTTAGTATATGGTGCAAAAGTGGGTCATGGAGTGGAATATGAGAGTAGGGTAAGTTGAGATGGTATACTGTAGCATCCGTGTGGGTACGCCCTATCAGTATACAAGTGAAGGTGAGCATGGTGTGTGGGTGTGGGTGTGGGTGAAGTAACTTGATACGTCGTTGGTGAATGGGTCTATTTTCTTATTCGGCGGGGTAATACATTTTGGGGGAAGTTTGTCTGTCTGACGCGCCATATGTAGGTACGCCAAAAAGGGC
>ERZ794946.656-NODE-656-length-13227-cov-2.964774_pt1 | contig 13227 bp, 6 predicted proteins | sample MGYA00433072_ERZ794946 | MGnify/ENA primary metagenome ERZ794946 (study PRJEB30137, sample SAMN04331413) | food metagenome | isolation source: Y3 must sample point D1 replicate A | place: Australia: South Australia | collected 2014 ...
ATGGGAAACCCCAGTGGTGAAAAAGTCGATAATCAAACAGTTGAGAGTCGGAAATAAATATGAAAAGATTAAACAGCAGCTTAAGATTTAGACAGAAAATAATATGTAATACAAAAAGTAGGAATGTATTGAGATGTAAATAAAGTGTGAGTGGCAGAAAACACCGTGTTACCAGTGATTCAGTTTGTGAGGATTGGACCCGCGCTGATTAAATACACAGTTTTTTTTTTTAAATAGTGAATATATAGTAATTGGTCACATGACCAATTACTGGACTCTTTTTTTAAACTCTACAATTGCTGATTTCAAATACCATAATATCTGATGCACCCTTATTGACCAAGTCATCCATAATGTCACCTTTTCTTTTTCTTTCTATCATCGCAGAGACAGCTACCCAACCTTCATCATCAATCTTAGATATGGTTGGAGCTCTTCTACCAGGAGTTATCTTCAATAATTCGGGTAAATTGACCTGAGGAGCGTTATAATTACAGTAGACATACTTTTGGGCAGTTAATACACCTTGTATTCTGGATTTTATAACTTTAGTTAATTTTTGTAAATCTTCGCTTAACTCCTTGATTTTTTCTTCGTTTTCAATCAAATGAGCTGAAGTGGACAACAATGTTTCAATTGCCTTCAACCCACAAGCTCTCATGGTTTCACCACTTTCAACTAAATCAACTATACCATCAGCAACACCTAAAGCACAAGATGCTTCAACAGATCCACCAACGTACAAGACCTTAGTTTTCAATTGTGTAACATCAGTACAGTTTTCTAGCTTCATGAAGTATTGTTTGGTCAAATTGACAAATGAGGTGACTATTGTCTTACCGACTAAGTCCTCAACTGTCTTTATGGATTCGCTGTTTTCTGGTATTTGAACTTGTAGCTTACAATTACCGAAGTTTAAATCCATGGCTAATGATATCTGGTCATTTTGTTCACATTCTTGAACTTCATCAACACCTGTGATACCCAAAATACACTTACCGTTGTTCACAAATGTTGGAATATCAGCTGCTCTCAAAAAGATAATAGCAATAGGTAAGTTGGTTCCCAAGGCAATATCCAATCTTGGATTTTTCTTGAAATATATGTCTGAATCTTTCAAAATCTTAGAACATTTTTCGTAAAGTCTACCTTTCTTTGGAATAGCAATAAGCAATCTGTCGTTTAAGTGGTTAACCAATTCCATTCTTTAAATATTCAACAGAGGAAAAAAAAGACTTTTATGGTTTATATTATTGGTTTCTATTATTTCTAAGTAAATAAAGTTGAAACCACGAAGAAAGACGTAACTTGACCAATTTTAAATTACGTTGAAAAAAACGTTTCAATTTCAAAATTTTTTATTCAAAAATCTTAATGATGATTCATCAATCATGCTACGATTTTTCACTCAACATTTTTCGCTCGTCTCTCATAAAAAAAACAGTAAAATTTTTCACCCTTATTATGGAGCTTTTTTTTTCTACGCTAAACCCACATGTACGGTAATCTCCGCTAATTAGCTACCCATTTTGAATATAATAACAGAGCTTTTAATACTAAACTTGAACCCATAAAGTACTCATAAAATGGCCTTTTTTAACAGATTCAGCAGAAATTACAAAGATATCGATCAATCTACAAAGCATTCCTTGGACGATTTCATCAACCGAAGCGACAACAAGGGGAAATGCTGTGAATGTTTGTCTCCTTCGGTCACATTCGTTTCAATCACCTTCAAGTGTGTTTTGTGTTCAAGATGCGGGCATGCGCACATCGACAACATGCCAAATAGTGTTGTGAAATCGACTGTTTACAAGGAATCTTGGAATAAACAAGATTTAAAGACTTTGAAAAATTCAGGGGGTAACAGAGAAAACTACAAAATCTATAATGGCAAAAACCAACCTTTCCCTTACGATGCTGATATTGACAAAGTTGAAGTTGACAAGTATTTAAGGGATAAGTACATATTTGGGAACTACATGACGAAGGTTGATGAAAGATATTTGTATAACAATATATGCAGTGATGATGACGTTTTTGAAGATAATTCAACATCAAAAAGAGGCTCAGTACAGCATAGCTCTTTTAACAGCAAAATTGATAACAAGCCGGACTTGCCTTCAAAACCTAGACCAAATACCAAAAATTTTAATCCTTCTTCTGCTGTCTTTACAGGTGAAGATCAATTTACTTCTCAAAATAATTCCTCCTCTTATATGGCAGAACCTCAATTCACTTCTCAACCAAAGCCAGCTGTTTTTGACGGTTCTTTTGACTATCAACCTTACAACAACAATGCGTATGGATATATTCAACCTGACGTTTTTGAAAAAGTTCGCGAGCAACAAGTGTATCAACAACAAGTAATGACCCAACCAAGTAATCAACATCAGGAAATTATGAATATGTACAGTCAACCTGGGGTATACCAGAGCGGAGTTGAAATAGGGCCTAATAATCCACAATACCAAGATATTTTGAATCAGCAAAACCTTATCCAGCAGCAGCAATATCATCAGCAGCAGTTACAACAGCAACAGCTACAACAGCAACAGTTACAACAACAACAGCAGATGATGTTACAGCAACAAATGTTCCAACAAAACCAAATGAACAACAATAACGGATTTTATTAAATATCTTTATATATTAACTTATTTAGAAAAGTCACCCTTATTATTTACAAATACTTCAATAGTAGCAATGGCAGCATATAATCTGTTTTCAGCCTCTTGGAAAACGATACTGTGCTTTTCATCATAAAATACAGAGTCAGTGACTTCTTCTGTGTGTCTTGGTAAACAGTGCATAAAAGTATAGTCAGGTTTGGCAACAGCAGCGATTTCATCATTGATTTGGAATCCTTCAAATTGTTTTAGCTTTGCTACTTTTTGCCATTCTTCCCCCATAGATATAAAAGTATCAGTGACTAAGATATCACTGCCAGTGGCACTATATTTAGCATCGTGGTTACATTCAAATACACATCCGTTTTTCTTTGCTAGTTCCGCAGCTTCTTTGACTAAACCTTCATGCATTTCAATTCCCTTAGGAGTAGCTATTTTAACAGATATACCAAATTTCAAACATGCAAACATCAAATCATTTATGACGTTGTTGGCATCACCAATCCAACACAAAGTTAAATTCTTTAGGTTATCAACGCCATACTTTTCAATTATAGTTAGCAAATCACAAATAGCTTGCAATGGATGGTATAAATCACATAAAGAGTTAATAACTGGAACAGATGAGTGCTTAACTAGCTCTTGGATTTCGGAGTGCTTGTTAACTCTGGCTAGAATACAGGAAGTCATTGAAGATATAACCTTTATGGAATCATAAAAAGTTTCATTGACCCCTAGTTGAATGTCATCTTTTCCTAAAAACATAGGTTGACATCCAAAGTAAGTTAAAGCACCTTCATTGGAAATTCTGGTTCTGGTTGATCTCTTGCTGAACACTAGAGCACCGGTTCTACCTAGCAATTTTTTGCTATTAGAAGCAAAATCTTCGCTGTTTCCTGCTTTAAAGGATTTCTTAAATTCTTGAGCTTTGAAAACTAAAGTTCGAAATTCTAGATCAGTTAGATCTTTGATGTTGACTAAGTGACGAATAGTAGACATTGTGTAGATTAATATAATTATAAATCGATGGTTTTTATTTATTGATTATAATTCTTAGATACTGAATAATTAATAAATTCTATATATTTCCATTTCTACGATATCATCCGTTTATATATAATTAATATGCTGATTCCAATTGATGACTCTTACATTCGTAATGAACAAAAAATACAACAAAAAAGCCGATTATCAATATTTAAAGCATCTTATCTAAGTGAAATTTGAATATTTCACTCGCTTCGGCTTTTTCATCCGTTTTTTAAATAATTTTTACTTTTTTTTACGTTTACATGTATTGGCGTTAAGCCGTTATATGAAGGGTTTCCCATCGGGAAAATGGTCCCGAATGTAGGACCGACAGGTTGTTCGGACTTAAACACGTGACTGAAATTTTTACATTTAGAAAACGTGACTAAAATTATAATTTTAAAGCACGTGACTTTGTGTCGGAGATAAAGGCATTTACAAACAGTAAACAAATCTTTTAAAACAACAGAGTTTCCATCTTATCTAAATCTTGAAACCACCGACTTTATAATACATATAAACCATTTGCAGAGGATAAAACTAATTTAGTTTTATATTCAAAAAAAAATGGAGCGAGATGACAACTTAGATGTTGAATTAACAGTAAAAACACCTGACAGAGGCCAGCAAGATAGTATTGATAATAACATAACACCACCGAATATATACAATGATAACAGCTTTATCACAGATAACGAAGTTAACGCTTCGTATAGGAAACTAAATAACAAATCTAACTTTAGTGCGGCTAGAAAGCCACAGCTTAATACCTTAAGACAATCTAAGTTGATTTCATCAAGTAATATAGATTCATCTATCAAAAGATCGGATACCATTAATTCTGACTTTCATAGAAAAACAACATTTAATACACTCAATGGAGCTTTGAAATCACCAAGAGATCCAAGGTATGAAGCAACAAAAGACAAATTGGTTCATTCAAGTTCTATACCTATAAAAGAAGGCCACAGCAGAAAAAAATCTAGTGATAGTAATGATGACATGCAATCCATGTACAGTGTTTCATCATCAATAACAGCATCTTTTTCAAAGAATTTCTTATCTGGTTTTTACAAAAACAAAATTAAAAGAAGAAGAAAAGGACAGATTGTTTTATTGTCCGAGAAATATTGGATGAAAGATGAAAACTGTAAAGAATGCTTTTATTGTGCTAGAACATTCCATGCCTTTAGAAGAAAGCATCATTGTAGATTGTGTGGTCAGATTTTTTGTAGTTCTTGTGCATTTTTAGTTCCTGGTGAAAAATTTGGTTATGAACATAAATTGAGATTTTGTAAAATATGTGTTGAACATCTTGAAAATGATTTAGACTCTAGTGAAGATGATGATTACACTTCTTTTGCTAATGAAACTATCGAACATGATGAGGATGATTACGACAACACAGAAGTCAAAGATAATTTGGGTATTATCAACAACGCGAGTTCTTCAATGCTGGCAAATGATATGGAACAAGATTTTATTTCTAAAAATACAGCTGATATGGCCAGTATTTTTGGTGAAGATGACGCAAAGCTCTTAACTGAATCTTTTAACCCTCCTAAATTGACAATTGCTGCTAGAAAAACAGGTGAATCTTTGTCTATAGAAACAAGTCATATGAGACCACGATCTCAATCACGTCATTTCAAGACTCCTGTAAAAGATTTTAAAACAGGTTCACTTTCATATACTCAAAATACATTGGGAAGTAACAAAGATAAGCTGACAACTCCAACACATATGAGCAAATATAACAGTAGAGCTACTTACGGATCTAATATGGCCCATGTTGCACTAATGAATCAAGCCAAACACAATTCAATGGCTAACATATCATTTAACAATAGCAACGGAAATGACTATATTTTTCCTAATAATAATGATGGTAATAAACTTGGAGACAAAACCACAGGCTATGTAACACAATTGTTGTCGCCTTTGGGAAACTCTCAAATGAATAAATCTAGAAACTCTGAAATAAAAAATCACTCTTCAAAGCATTATCTTTCACAATCTCAAATATTCCCAGAAAATGAAGTTTATTGGCAAAATAAGAATGGCATTATGAATGCAGCACATAGTGCCAACATTTACAACAATAATTTTGTTTCAAATAATAAAAGTAATTTATCATTCCAAAGTTCAGACCAAAATATTCCTTTAAATAAAAGGCTAATAACTGTGAAATCCGAGGCTTCTTTAAGCAAAATGCCAACCTTGCTAACAGATAACAGTCAAGATGTTAAAAATCAACAACATACGAATCAATTGAAGAATACTTATAGCAATGTATACAACGATTATGACAACGGAAAGAACAACTATGTTAATGATATAGCTAACAAAAGACATTTTTCTCCACCAGTAAGCAGTGCACACTTACATAAAGATAATAAGATAACACAAGATTTAGGAACCACCCAAAGAATATACAAAACTTTATCCAAGACTTTTACACCAACCTCAAGTTTTATCAATAGAAGTATATCTTTTAACGGCACCGCTAATAACCTGGCCAAATATAAAAAATCCGAATTAGATTTAACTTACAAAGATCATAACATTTCTGACATTGAAAGCATCAATGGAGATGAGGAAGATGAAGCCTCGATGTCCATATTTGCAGCTTTAAACAGCAAGGTGGATGGATACACTCCTGAGCAACAATCCAATAAGATAAATTTTGACTTCACTAACTTAGAGGATAACATTATGAAGATAAATGAAAATAACATAGGTAAAAAACAATCTCAAAACTTTAGCTTTGATCAAAATGTAAATTCTGAAGGTTTGAATAATCCTGTTTTCAGAAACAGGCAGGACACGGATGCTTATAAAAGAGCTGAACAATCTTTGCAAAGAATGCGTAGTCGAAGAAGATCTAAGCCTAAATTTTCATTCTCTACTGTAAGTTCATCAACTGGAGGGTATTTGAGTTCAAATATTTTTCTTCAAAACAACAACACCAAACTTCAATCAACACCGCAATTGATGCCGAGCAATAATGTTGATATGAATAAAGCTACTACTGCAAGCCTTCAACCAACTAAAATTAATGCTTCAGGAACAACCTCACATTCATTAATTGAATCATCTTCAAAATCCGAAAGCTTAACTGCATCACCAACTCTTGAAGAATACATAAGCAATACTTCCGAGACTTTATTATTTCACTTGCGTTTAATAGTCCAGCAAACATTATTGGACCAGGGCATACAAGAAGAGTTGATAAAGAAATGGAGGTTTTTGATCGAAGATTTGGTCATTTGCTATGATAGAATTAAGATCCATACAAAGCTATCTGATAGCTTAGATTATAGGCAATATATTAAAATAAAAAGGATATGTGGTGGTAGAATTGAGGATTCCAAATTTGTTAATGGTTTAATTTTTTCAAAGAATTTACCATTGAGAAACATGCCTAAAAACATTTTTAAGCCAAAAATTCTATTGTTGATGTTTCCAATAAGCTATGAAAAAGCACAAGACAAAATATTGAGTGTTGATGTTTTATTGACACAAGAATTACAATATTTGAAATCCTTAGTTTCTAGAATTTTAGCTCTTGAACCTGATTTAGTTTTTGTTAGTGATAATGTGTCTGGTCAAGCTTTGGGAATGTTAGAAGAAGCAGGAATTGCATGTATGTTTAACATGAAACCTCAAGTGATAGAAAAAATTTCCAAGTTTTGTGAAGCTGATGTTGTTAATTCAGTGGATAAACTAGTAGTCAATGTTAAATTGGGTATTTGCGAAGAATTTAGTGTAAAAACTTACAGATACGGAAATACCATCAAGACATATACTATGTTGACTGGTTGTAATTCAGCCAACGGAGGTACAGTACTATTAAGAGGTTTGGATGATGAGGGATTGAGAAAAATTAAAAATGCTGTTGAATTTGTTACATATGTCATTCTTTCCTTGAGATTTGAATCTTGCTTCCTAAAAGATAGTTTTATCAATATCAACATCAATGATTACAAAAATAGCTTTTCTGGTTCAGAAATTCAGCACATGGAAACTGCTGAATCACAATTTTTGGAAAACTTCAATAAAAGGTTAATGTCAACATCACCTTGTGTTACTTTCCCAATTCCCTTTTTATTGCAGAGAACTCAATATTTACAAGCAAAGATTCAAAGGATAAGTAATTTGAAGGAAGACATAAATTTTTATTCAGATGAAGAGTTTGAATCATATTTTAATAAAAAGCCTTTTTTACTTGACATTAAAAAAAAAGGAAACTTGTCAAACTTGGATTTAAGATACTATACACAATTGATTCTTGATAAGAAACTAGAATCATTGCAAGAAAAGTTCAACAACAAATTTAGACAGTGGTCTATTTTCAGCTCTTTGAGTGACAACTTGTTGAGTATTGGAGCTCATCAGTCAATTTCTTTGTTGCATTCCATGGTATCTTACAATACTGGAACTCCTTGTATTGGTCCAATTTTGATTAGTATAGAGTATTATTGGGACAATGATGTTACTATAGGGCAATTTGTAGAAAATGTTGTTAATACCGTTGACTATTCATGTACTTCCGGTTGTGGTGGGTTGTTTATTGATCATTACAGAACGTATGTTCATGGTTCAGCTAAAGTTGATGTTATAGTGGAAAGATTACCTTCTAAAGTTCCTTCTTTAAAAAACATTATTCTAATGTGGTCTTATTGTAAAAAATGTAAAATAAGTACTCCTGTTTTGAAAATGGATTCTGATACTTGGAACTTTTCTTTTGGTAAGTACATGGAATTGCTCTTTTGGGGTAATACCATGCATAAAGCAAATATTCAAGGCTGTAAACATGATGTTTTTAAAGATCAAATCAAATACTTTGGATACAATGATATTGTTATAAGATTGGAATGGTCATCTATTGAAGTTCATTCTTTGGTAACTCCAAAGCAACATATTAGTTGGCAACCGCAAAAGGACATTTTACTTAAATTGGATTTATTGAATACAATTATTGAGCAAGTTCATTTACTGTATGGAAGTATTGTGACTAGATTAAAAAGAGTCAAATTAGATAGCAGTATAGAAAGTCTTAATATTGAAGGAAGAGCAAAGAGTATAGAATTACAGCAAAGCTCAATAAATGAAAAAGAAATATTTTTAAAATATGCTAATGAAGTTTATATGAACACACCAGGTACTGACCATTTATCTTTAAATGCCGTAGTATCTAGATTGTATGGTAAATCATTGACATGGATGAAAACAGTGACTGATTTCGAAAAAAAATATCTACCTTCTGAAAGAGATATTGCAAGAATAACTTCAAATCAACTAAAAAAGCTATTTATGGATGATGCTGATACGCAAAATGATTCAAAAATGGATACTCTAAAAGAGGTTGAAGAAAATGGCAGTGATAATGCAGTGGAAATGACACCAGATCCACATACTTCTTTGGAGCCATTGTTTTCTGCGCAAAACAACTGGACTCCAGATAAATCTTATAGTCATTTGTATAAAGTAAAGTCCAATTTGAGTGAAACTGATAGTATTTCAAGATCTCACACCCCAGATAAGTTGAGTGTGCATGAATCTACTGATAACAATATTCTATCCAAACACTTAAGAACCATGTCACAAAGCAACGGAAACAAGAATAAACAATTTTTCTTGAAGAACATAAATGATGGAAAGCAAGATATTTCTGATGTCCAAAAGAATGGGGATAATGCAAATTCAGAAAATAAGGAAGAATCAGCTGATGGGAAAGTAGGTAAATTAGCAAACTATTTTAACAACATGTACTTTGATAATTTATCAAGAGAGTTTGAACATCAAAGAGAGCAAGAAAAAGCAGATTTCCAAAAAAAATATCAATATAGTAACAAGCCTACAAAAATTCAAGATTCTAAACCTAAAGTTGAAGTGTTCCAAAATGTAGAGGATGCTGTAGCGGAAAATATTACGTACAGCAGTAACCTAAATGATAGGTTGGGCTCAACTTCAATGAATAGGGAAGATAGTGTAAAGACATCTAATAATGTATACTCCATAAACTCTGGTGATTCTAATGCCGATTTAGAAACTTCTCTAGAGGCTTGGGAAAATGGGGAAGAGGTAAGAGCAGAACAATTAGCCAGACACCTTGATGAGAATAACCCACGTATTTCAATTATTAAAGAAACGGATGATTCAGAGAATAATGATGAAGTTAATAATAAAAAACAACAAGAAAAAGGTTCACTTCTACAGCTTTTGAAGAATTTTTGGGCTGATAGATCTTCAGCTTTATGGGAACCTATACACTTACCGTTATTAGCTAATGAGCATATTTTTGACAACAACCTGGTTATCATTAGAGAAGATGAGCCTTCTTCAATCATATCTTTCTGCTTAAATTCCAAAGAATATTTCAAAAAAATGGAACAAACTTATTTGGATTACTCTACCAACATAGGCTTAGATACTTCCGATATTGAAAACGAAGTTATGAAATTTGAAAACAAAGAAGTTGTTACTGAAAAGGGAGAAGATGAAGCTGAAAATAAAGATGAAAATGTTCAAAGCAATCCTGAATACATAAAAAAACTTATGGAAAATCCAGCTCTTATTGAAGCTATGATGAACAAACCTACACCTATTCATTTGAGATATCAAGTCGAAGATGAAAATGTGGTAATGGCATGTAAAATATTTTTTGCCGATCAATTTGATGCATTAAGAAGAGCTTATAATATAATCAATCCTTTGGAGTTTATACAGAGTTTGTCGAGATGTGTTAAGTGGGACAGTAGTGGTGGTAAGTCAGGTTCTGTATTTTTGAAAACTTCTGATGATAGATTTGTTTTAAAGGAGCTATCGCACAGTGAAATTGATGCTTTTGTTCAATTTGCACCAAATTACTTCAAGTATATGAGTGAGTCCATATATCAAAAGCTACCAACAGCTATAGCCAAGATTGTAGGATTTTTCCAAATTCAATTGAGAAATAATGATACAGGTAAAACGGTAAAGTTTGACTGCATCATCACTGAAAACTTGTTTTATGGTAAAAATAATGTGAGAATATTTGACTTGAAAGGATCAATGAGAAATAGACATGTACAACAAACTGGTAAAGAAAATGAAGTTTTGCTTGATGAGAACATGGTTGAGTATATCTATGAAAGTCCTATATTTGTTAGAGAATACGATAAGAAATTGTTAAGAGCTTCTGTTTGGAATGATACTTTGTTTTTATCTAAGATGAACGTCATGGATTATTCTTTAGTGATTGGTATAGATAACAATAACCATAAGTTAATTGTTGGTATCATTGATTGTATCAGAACGTTTACGTGGGATAAAAAATTGGAGAGTTGGGTTAAAGAAAAGGGTTTAGTAGGTGGTGGAACTAAAGAGCCAACTGTTGTGACACCAAAGCAATACAAAAATAGATTTAGAGAAGCTATGGAAAGATACATATTGATGGTGCCCGATCCATGGAGTAAGTCCGAACACTCAAAGTAGGTTATTATACGTTACATTTATATAGGCTGAAATCTAGCAGTTGAGTACTATCTGTAAACTCCGATAATGGCTAGTCACGTGTGCAACATTTCTTTTTTTTTTTTTTTTTCGTTTTTTTTTTAAAAGTTATCAGTTTTAACTGACTATTCAAGAAGTAAATTATAAGCCCCAAAAAAACCCCAATAAGAATAATGAATTTTCTAGGATCTCAAGAGATTTTATCAAACTTGTCTCAGCCAGCATCTTATTTGTATGAGAAGATGTCAGAGCAAGGACCAAATGCTTTGTATAATCAACAACAAATTGTATCACTCACAGGGCAAACCATGGAAAACAGTAGGTTATCCCTACAAGAATTGATAGACAAAAAACTATTGCAAGTATTGAAACAAAACAATGAAGTTGTTTTTAAAAAAGTTGATATTACAGAAGCCACAAAGAAGCTATCCATGAACAAAGATGAACAATTAGTATACTCACATATTGAACAAAGTGCTAGAGAAGGTATTTGGGTAAAAACAATCAAGGCAAAGACCAACTTGCACCAACACATAGTATTGAAATGCTTGAAAAATTTAGAATCACAAAGATACATCAAGTGTATAAAAAGTGTAAAGTTTCCTTCAAGAAAAATCTATATGTTATATAACCTGCAACCATCTATAGAAGTGACTGGTGGGCCTTGGTATACTGACGGTGAATTAGATGATGAGTTTATCTCTCATTTATTGACAATTGTATGGAGATTTGCTGCGGAAAAGACATTTCCAGAAGGGTTCAACAACTATGCAAAGGTTAATATGAAAACAGGAGAAAATGAAAAAGTATACACTAAAAACGTGGTAAATTACGTTACCAAACAAGAAATTCTTGAGTTTATCCAAAAAATCAACATTTCCAAAGTTGAATTGAGTATCCCAGACATCGAATCCTTGTGTGAGGTATTGTATTATGATAATAGATTGACTAAGGTCGGAGTTAACGCATATAAAGTGACCCTACAATCAGTATTGGATTTGATGAATGACAACTTAGTGCAAGACAAAAAAGAAGATAAAAACGAAGAACTGCAATTTTTGGAGTTGTTTGAAGATTCCTACAGCTTGTACAAATCTAAAAGCTTTGTAGAACCTTCTTTGAACGATAGAGAAACTGTATACTTTGATGAATGGACTTTGTAATGTCGGTTTTCTTGATGAGAAAAGGTAGCGTAGATGTATATATCGGATTTAAGTAGTTCAAATCAATCATAATTCTTCTAGAATCATATTTAGCCTTGTGGTTGTTGTTTTTCGGATTTAACGCTATTTTTTTCTAGGGGAAAGCAAAAAAAAAAATCTTACAATATACACATAATTATTGAATATATTATTTTTTACATAAGCGTCACATAATTGTTTTAAATAACTGTATTTAAGGTATCGGATATTATATAAACAACATATTTGAGAGAAAAAAAAACAACCCAAAGCAACCTATATTACATTATTTGTAAAACCCCATAAACAAAAAAAAGTTAACAATGTCTTGGACCGGATTTAAAAAAGCAGTCAACAGAGCAGGTAATAGTGTTTTAGTCAAAGATGTAGACAAAACCGTTGATAAAGAATATGATGTTGAACTAAGAAGATACAAAGTATTGGAAAGAGCAGCAGGAAATCTAACTAAAGATTCCAAAGGGTTTTTAGACGCTTTGAGAGCAGTTACTGCTTCTCAAGTCACCATAGCTGAAATCATTTCTAATCTTTATGATGACTCCAAATCATACAATAGTGGATATAACGTAGGTAACTACTACTTACAATGTGTAAGAGACTTTGATAGCGAAACTGTTAAGCAATTAGATGGTCCTTTCAGAGAAACCGTGTTAGATCCGATTACCAAATTTAGCAATTACTTCCAAGAAATCGGGGAAGCCATAAAAAAAAGAGACCATAAGAAGCAAGACTACGATGCTGCAAAGTCTAAGGTGAGAAGATTGATAGACAAGCCTGCCAAGGATGCTGGGAAGCTACCAAAGGCCGAAAAAGACTTACAATATGCTAAGGATGTGTATGACCAGTTGAATGACCAATTAAAACAAGAGTTA
>ERZ794946.657-NODE-657-length-13225-cov-3.673576_pt1 | contig 13225 bp, 16 predicted proteins | sample MGYA00433072_ERZ794946 | MGnify/ENA primary metagenome ERZ794946 (study PRJEB30137, sample SAMN04331413) | food metagenome | isolation source: Y3 must sample point D1 replicate A | place: Australia: South Australia | collected 2014 ...
GTCCGATTGGACCAAGACCGCACCCGAGGGACTCCAAGCTGCGAGTTCAACTCGCAGCATCGCCAATAAGGTAATCAACCCCCCCTTTGCGGCTCTTCTCCCCCTGCACCCCATTCCTTAAAGATCAAACTGAGCGTGCGGTTTGTTCTGTCTCCTGCCAGGGAGGCAGTTTGTTTTGCTGATTTGGCGACTATGTTTTTTTTTTGTTCTATGGCCGTCGATATTGCTGCTGCATCTGATGTGAGATACTTTTTCCATCTCAAGCACTTACAATTGTCAATGTTTATCTGCGCACGAGTTTCTCAAGAAATCAGATATGCCTCTGTTCAACATCGAAGAATGACACAACCTTGTCCTTAGATTCAAATACGAATTCTGCTTCAGGACAAATGTCTCTCAGCACACGGTCTTGTACTCCGAGATAGCACGGCAACGGAGCCAGTCCAACTTGCTCCATCATCGAAAACGTAGGTGCCAGCTTAACCCTCTCGGCTCTCTCTTACCTCAGCGTCGACAATCTTTTCGGCCTTCACCTCTTTGCCATCGGGCATCATATCGAAAGTCACAACCACATCTGCAGTTGCCTGAAAAGTTCGTCACTAACCTGGGCACCATCGATCCCATTGGATTATACTGGAGTCTTCAAAAGTCACTGGTGAGATGGGTTTGCTTGTTATCGTGTATATGGACGAATACTCGTACTTACTTTACACTGTTGACTAAGATCTATATATACACTTCAAAACACATTTTTCACACCCAATTACTGCTTACTGCTCCTGGTCTACAATTGCCCGGTTTAAACGACGCATACTCGGTGCTGCAGTAGGCTATACCTCTTAATCATCAATAGATCATCTTTACTGCAGACCTGACCCTTGCATATATCACCATTTACCCAATGCAGTGCGAATTGCGAGGTCTACGTTTGCTGCCCGAGAGTTACGTCCGTAACATAAGGCATGAGTCGTTTGGTTAAGCATTTACCAAGAGCAAGGATGTAGACCTTAAAAGGTGGTTCGACCGATCAGTTCAATGGCATGTCATTCTCTCGGCCGTTAGGGGAGGTTGGGTACACGGAACCACGGATGAGATTGGACCCGATCGTGTCAGCCCTCGGGAGAAGAGTACCGATTGTTTCAAGGTTGCAGAAGTCACTCGTGTCGAACTTTACAATAGTAGATGGGCAATACAACTGAAAAGGAGAATATGTTCATTAGAGTCGTAAAGAATATCAACAGAGAAAGAAAGGAGGCGAGGTAGCAGGAAGTCACCAAAATCGCCTCTACACCTTAGCAACGACTTTAGTTCCAGCCAACACGATCCTCGCAGCCAGAATAGTGCAAGCACCGCTCAAAGCCATGATACCGCCAAAGATCTGTAGGCCAGTGTACTCCCCATCCCAATGTGCGACCAGCGCACCACCAATAGGATTACTACACAGTGCTGCAAATGAGATGATCGCAAACACTGTTCCATTCCTGACTCCAATCTCTCTTACATCGGAAATCTGAGCAACCAAAGATGGAGCCAGTGAGACGAACGATCCACTGCCGAAACCGTACAGAGCGGCGAAGACAATGATAGGTGCATTAGAGGCAGCAGGCATCCAGAGAGCCAGAACCAGAATGCCAGTAAACGACATCATGATAGTCATGACATTGTATCTTCCAATCTTATCAGCCGCAACACCAGGCAGCACACGACCGAAAAAGGACGCGCCATTGAGGATAGGAATAAGATACTCCGCAAGCCTCGACGACATACCCAAAGTCTCTGCCTGCAAGATCAAATAATTGATAGGCAAAAACATGGCGAAGAAGAAAAAGAAGCTTCCCAGAACGGTAAGAAGGTATGGTGTTTCCTTGAGCGGGCGGATGAATTGCATGATGTGGAAGGGTTTGGGTCGGGGAGGAAGGCGAGATTTCACGGTAACGTTGGCGACGATCATGAGGGCGAGGATGAGAAAACCGCATACCCGCATCGTCCAGCCGAATCCGATCTTGGGGATGAGTTTGTTGACCATGATTGGGAAGATCACGCCGCCAGTTGAAGAGCCGGCAGCCATTATGCCAAAGGCTGCGGCGCGTTTGTGGAAGAACCAGGTCGGCATCACACTCATTGCTATTGTAGAAATCAGTATGTGTTATTGAGAGCCGAGATGAGGCTCGCATACCTGGATAGAAACACATGCTTGCTCCAGCAGCACTACAGATACCTTGAGCCAGCATGATCTGATAGTACTCTGAAGCAAGACTTGCCATCATGACGCCGAATACATGAAGGCATGTTCCAGTCAACAAGATGTATCTAGGTCCGTAACAGTCGAAGAAGTAACCGATGAATGGGCCCAAGAAGAACATCAAGAAGGTCTCCATGGATGGAATCCATGATACCGTACTAGTGCTGTATCCTCGGAGTTGATGTGTCTCATAGTATTCTTGGAATACTCCAATACCTATGTCGAATCATTAGTATAATACTCGGCAGAAGATCAACATATTAATGTAGCCAAGAAAACGGCACAATAATGGGAAATGCAAGGAGGAGGGGAAGCAGCAACACTCACAATTGATCCAGCCAAAACTGCAAAACATGCAGCAAAATGCACCCAACACAACCAACCATGCATCAAACCCACCGTCAGGATTCTCTCTCGGATCAAATGCAGGCGGTGATGCTGCTGCAACAACTCGTTGTCCATCATCTCCAAGTGTGGGTCTTTCGGCCGTAGCAACTGTTCCCTTCTCCTCATCAAACGAGCCGTCTTGTTCATTCGTTTCGGGCCGCAGTAATTCTGGTTTCGAACCCATGACTGTGTCCTGGAATGAGGAGTGTGAGGATTGTGATCCTAGACTGTGTTGTTTCGCTGCCATGGTTCTTGGTCGTCGGTTATTGCGTAGTGGTTTGGCGATACCGGACAGCGGGAACAGCAAAAGTATAACGCCGATAGGGAAGTTTAACCAAGCCCAGGTTGTCGTAATGCTCGTTGTTTTAGGATAAAGGTGAGAAGTAGGAGGGAGGAGGAAGGAATATTTCACAGCAAACAAAGAAGGAAGGGAAGGTGCTGGGTGGTGGAAGATGAACCTACACTATTATACTAAATGCTGGATGGTTTCGAGGAAGATCTCCACCCAAGCTTTAACCCAGGAGTTCGGGCGTAGGAGGCGCATCTTCATTATCGACACTGCACTCTCTCGGCCGTAGGTATTTGGACCACGCGCGCAACAAATGTATGTAGTCCTCTTCTCCTGACTCGTCCGTAAATTGGGCGGTTTTGTCCAAAGGCAGGAACGCAGATGTCGCTCTCGGGCACCCCGAACATGCCGTCGTTCCTTCCCATCGCGGCAGTTGCGAACTTTGCTCATCACCTACCATGATTGTGAGGTGATCATCCAGATAGCCTTTTGATCCAAAACGACGACGACGACTTCCTTCTTCACTTTGGCAGGTCGTTCGCACGTAACTTCAGGAGGGAGACGCGGCGCTGGAGTTCGCTCCGAAGATTTGTCTCCACATCGCGACCTTGTTGTCGTACAAGTACCCGGATATGACCGTTTCGGCGATCAGATCGTATATCACCTGGTGGAGCTTGGTTCGGAAGTCAGGGCTGGTAGAATAAACATTAGTAGACAGATGCTTGGTTGAAAGAGAAGAATTGATCGTCGTGTTCATACGAGTTCGTGATAAGTCTAGTAAAGCAATAGCGAGAAGCATCTAAACTCCCTTATCCTCGTATCCCATATCCGTGCTATGCGCAATGTGTGGAAAGATAGAAACACCGTGCCGTAAAATGCAGTGTCATCAACATAATGTACCCGAGCGAAGGGACCGGAAAATACAGAAGCCCGGTCCCTCGCAATTCTGCGCGTCAACTTCATCCGTCATCTCTCATCTCATCTCACATGTCAAGCAATTCCTCAGCGTAATCATCCAACTCGATGACTCTGAAACGGCCATCCCATTTCTTCGTCCAGGCAGCCTTCTTGTAAGCCTGACTGATGTTCTTGCTCCAACTGACAAGCTCGACCTTCCATCCCTTCTTCAAGGCACGTTCGGCCATTCTGAGGAAGCCTTCAGAATACTCTGCCTGAGCGGCGTCGCCAGTGGCCAGTACCATGGTGGAGGGAGTCTCGGTGTCAACAAGAGATTCCATCATTTTCAGGTGGATGATCTCGTCAACACCTTGCTCGATATACTTCTCCGGTGCGAAGACAGGAGCAGTGTTGCCCGTTTCTGAGCCACTACCGCCGCTGTCTCCGGTGCTGTTACCATTCTTGTTGTAGCCGCTGTTACGTCTGCTGCGCCACTTCTGATCGCGCTCCTGGAAATACTTCTGGCGCTCGGTGAGCTCTCGCGCTTTGAGCACCTTATCCAGGATGTTGCACTCATAACCGACACGCTGGGCCACATCGAAGGCGGCCATGTGGGGCTTTGAGCCAACCAGGCATCGTTTGGCGACAGGCCTGCGGCGCTCCATGAGGAGAGCCAAGGCGTCGAAAGAAAGGTCCACCTTGGGGACGTGAACGTTCTGCGGAATGTCGCGAGCGCGTTTGAGCTGATCGTGGAAGCCAATGAAGATGTTAGAGGCATCCACGAAGACATGAATGCCGTTGGGGTCATTCGAGTGGGTTATAGAGTTTGCGGGACTGACGAGACTTGCTCTGTCCTCGTAAAAGTTGCCGATGATCTTCAGGAGCAAAGCCCAGTTGCGGTCCTCGCCAGTGCGAACAGTCTTGGGCTGAATACCCGGACGGTTGTGGTTCTTGACAGGGGTTTCACTGACTTTGTTGACCTGGTGGAAAGGGTTTCCAGTGATACCAGTCGACTTGTATGGAATCGACGTTGTGCGAGTAGGCTGTACAGATGCGGGCAGCAAAGGGGAGGTCTTGGTAGCAGCGAATGGAGTCGAAACAGGCCAGCGCTTCTTAAACTCTCTTTGGTGCTTAGACTCGGGTGTCTTTGGAGGCTCTGCTGACTTTGGGAGGGAGTCAAAGTGGATGGGTTCCGATTGAGGTGTAGACGCCTTCTTCTCTGACTGGCGAGACTTGGTCGAGCTGCTTGTCTCGCTAGGAGCTGGGCGAGAAGCTGTCATCTTCACGGGACTGGAAGGACGACCAGCCTTACCGACCAACTCAGCAGAAACGATATGGGCGCTAGCCTTACGAGCGGGGGTATCGTTGAAGAAAGAAGGCATCTCGAAGTCAGGCTCGTCGATATCACTGACGGTCTTTGAAGTCGCGGCGGCCCTCTTCCTCTCTCTCTTGTTCTTCTTCTTACGTTGCGTCTTGGTCAACTTCTTGTCGCCCTCATCCTCGTCCTCCTCTAGAGGTGCATAGTCGGTAAGATCGCCAGCGTTAACTTCGTCTCTCCACTTGATACCACCCTTGCGTTTACTTGGAGTAGCATAGGCGGCGCCGTCACTAGCGTAGTCGGCCTTCTCGGGCATACGCTGCTGGAGAGTGGGTGAGGCATTGATTGGCTTGGGAGCTGGGGAGTTGGCAGGTGTGCCTAGGTATTGCCAGATCTTGCCAAAGTCACCCAACGAGACACCCTCATCGATGGCGTCGAAGTGTTGTAGGGGTGAAGCGAGGGGCAGTGACGAAGACTCGTTCATGCTGTCGTGTTTGGTTATCGAGGGACGTGGAGGCACGTCTTTCGCTTGGGTATTAGACGGAGAGAGAGTGTTGATCAAGTCGAGGACGTTGTGAAAGTCCCACGGCTTGGTCGTCTGTACAGCAGCCATGATGGCGTCTGCGTGCTGAGGTAGCGATGGGGGGTTCTGTCGTAGTGGGGGTTGCTCGAGGAGTGGCAACGAAGGTGGGCTAGTAGCGTGTGCGGGCGTAATGGACGAGGGGTGAGCGAGGCTCGAGGAATAGAGAGATGGTGTGTTCTTGAGTGAGCGACTCGTTCATAATAATGTCCTGGTCGTGTTCTAGAAGGCAAAGAAGGCGAATGTCAATTCACGACCGCTACTGATGGAGTCATCGCCCGCCCCACATGCACCAAGCAACCACGACCGAACCCTGAACCCTAAAACTCCGCCACCAACACAGAGCACTTCTAAATGCCCAACTCTCCATTCCCAATTTAAGTACAGAACATCGAAGGAATCTGTCCATTCGCCGGACTTGCCAACTCACAGCGGATTTTGGTGTAGAAACCCAAAGCGAGCGAACGCGGCCATTCGTCAATTCTTCAGTGTGACACCTCAGGCCATCTACTTCAATCTATACATCTATACAAAGACCAAACCACGTGATCCTTCCTCGAATGCCTCCTAAGCACATCTATCTCCATACTCTCATTTCAATGTCATGATAAAATGCAGAGTCCCCCTCGGTTATAACATCTTCTTGAAGCCTCGGTTTCTCAAATCCACCCCCCAGACGACTGTCTCCAACTTCGCTTCAATCTATGTACCTTAGCCCCCATACCATCCACACCTACCCTCAAAAATGTCCGCAGACTTCTGGGCCGGCTACGTCTCCGGAGCAGCAGGAATCATAATCGGCAACCCATTGGACATAGTGAAAGTAAATCTCCAACGAGGAGACCGTGGCACCGCAACACTCGCACCACCCATCACAACAACATCACCAATTCTTCCTTCCTCTGCTTCTTCAACCTCTTCAATCCACCCAGCATCAACGATCACCACTACAAAAAATGCAGCAACCAACCTTTCTACTCTGCTCAAAGGCACCGCCGCCCCAGTCCTCGGCTATGGCGCTTTGAACGCTTTGATGTTCATGACATACAACCGCTGCATGGCTTCCCTCGACCAAGACCCCTCCCATCCCACCTCGTTATCAAAAACCTGGATTGCAGGTGCATTGGGCGGTCTGGCCACTTTTCTCGTATCTGCACCAACAGAGTTGATAAAGTGCAGAGCTCAGGTCAGTGGAGCAGAGGCCAGTTCGTGGGGGATAGCGAGGGAGTTGTGGAAAGAGAGGGGGTTGAGAGGATTGTATTGGGGCGGTGGGGTGACGAGTTTGAGGGATAGTGTTGGTTATGGGTTCTAGTACGTTGCTCCTCTTTTTTCTCACTGCCACAAGAGGTAAGTGTTTGATGCCTGTGAAACGCTGACAACCAAACTACAGTTTCTGGTCTTACGAATTGAGTAAGAGGGTCTTGATTTCTGAAAAGGCGGAAGGTGAGAAGCCTGAGTGGATGACCATTCTTCTTTGTGGTGGTATCGCTGGTGTGGTCACTTGGGCTTCGGTGTTTCCTTTGGGTATGTCTGCTTCCTCAAAGCCTCTTGTATAATCCACCCGCTGACCGAGTCACTGTAGATGTCATCAAGACAAGAGTACAAACACAAGGCATTGCACATCCACCGGCAGGTATACTCTCGGGAGAACAGTCGGGGTTGCTCCCATCGCGGGAGTCAGGTCGGTTGAATACAATCCAGATTGCTAGGCAAGCATATCGTGAAGAAGGACTATCTGTCTTCTTCCGCGGCTTGGGTGTCTGCAGTTTCAGAGCCTTCTTCGTCAACGCTGTACAATGGGCCGTGTACGAGTGGATGATGCATATATTGCTTCCTACAAAGGTTGGACAGACTCCAAGCAAGCACGACTAAATCACAATAAAACAAGACTTCAGTGCCAACAAGATGTTAAAGAAACAAAGCTTTTCATTATAGAGTAGAGGGATCATTCTCCGACTATCTACCTATGTAATGAAAAGAGCAGTTAACCATTCTGAGATTGAGTAGTGCAACAAAATTATATGAAACCCGTAAAGCCATCACTCGTCAAGTGCTGCTCATGTGGATCCATGCTGAGCATTGATAAGCTTGGTCATTAGACAGCGCTGGCAAAACATCCGCCATCATGCTTGTTGGCCCAAGAAAATGTCTTCGATGTCATCTTTCAATGGACATGAGGCAAGTTTACATGATCTGGTCCTGTGTGAGACCCATGGGCATGCTGGTCTGCTCTTGACCCTGCATGGGATCCATTGCAGGCTGCTGGTTGGAATATCTGACGTAGGTCAGGCCGAGAGGGCGACCACCGTACTGGTATCCGGAGAACTTGGCTGCACATATTGTCAGACATCATCACGATTGTACATAGCTGAGTATGGCTTACTGATAGCAGTGGCAGCATCATCGACACTGCCGAATTCGACGACACCAGTTCCACGCGAACGGCCGTTGGGCTCATACTGGATCTCAGCACGTTCGACCTTGCCGATAGTAGTGAAGAGTTCGACAAGATCCTCGTTGCTAGTAGACCAGGGAAGCTGCGACTTGTTAGCGACGCGTTTTGCAGGCGTAGTTCTCCATGCCACTCACGTTGCGGACGTAGATGACAGGTCCGGGCTCGCCACCAGAGGTTGCGAAGTCGGTGAAGGGGTTGGGAGGAGCGGGTGCGGCAGGGGGACCACCGTGGAAACCACCAGGAGGGCCGCCGAATTGCTGGCCAGCGAAACCACCGCGACCGCCGAACTGACCGCCAAAGCCGCCACGACCACCCATGAAACCTCCACGGCCACCGAACTGTTGGCCACCGAAACCTCCACGACCACCCATGAAGCCGCCACGACCACCACCGAAGCCAGGAGGTCCGGCGAAGCGATCTTCTCTGACTTCGAGAACACGTCCGTTCCAGTCGTATCCGTTAAATTGCTGGATGGCGACCTGGGCATCATCGGGGTTGTCGAAAGCGACGATACCAGAGCCCTTCATGCGACCGTCAGGGGTGACATGAACGTCAGCACGGATGACGTTGCCGGTGTGAGCTACATTGAAACATTAGTACATCACTAAGATATTGGATATCAATTGTGGCTCACCAGCCTGGCGGAAGAGGTCCTTGAGATCTTGCCAGCCGACAGTGTAAGGGAGCTGACAACAGTTAGCATGATCGCAGCACTATTGCAAGGGTTAGACAAACGTTGGAGACGTAGATTTGACGGCTTCCGCCAGCCATCATACCAGGGCCACCACCACCGCCCATGGGATCGAAGCCGCCGTTGAAACCACCACGCATGGGGCCTCCTTGGAATCCGCCACGCATGCCGCCGCCGCCGCCTTGGCCTCCGCTGCTGAAGCGAGGCTCTGCCTCACGGTCCTGTAAGATGAGAAATGAGCTATGACGGTCAGTCGTTCAAATAGTGAATATAAACGCACCTCGCGAACGTAGACCAGTCTTCCCATAAGATTCTGGTTTGAAAGGGAGTTGACCGCATTCTGAGCTTGATCTCTGGTTGCATATTCCACAATTCTGGGAAGCAGATTAGCAATAGTCGACAAACAGGCAGGATCAGGAAGAGCTTACCCGCATCCCTACAATCACCCGGAACAAAGTCCTTCCGTCAATCCATTGTCCTCAAAAAAAAGCCATAGCCAGGGAAACCAGCCAAAAAATCATGAGCCCACCTTCGACATTCCATTTGGGAGAAGTAACACATCGGCGAAAATAACCTCACCGGCTGTGAGATGTCAGAGTATGCCCAAAGGAGTAGTAACCGATCTTTCTCACCTTGGCGCATAAAGTCCTTGAGGTGGTGCCACTTGACGTCGTAGGAGAGGTTGCCGACGTAGACACGACGATCTTGCTGTGAGTGCTCGCGCACGTTCTGCATCATTTGTTCTTTGGCGACCACGCGCTCTTCAAAGTTTCTAGGAGCTGGTGCTGCGGCACCTCCTTCACGGTCGGAAGGATAGGTGTTGCTGGGTGCGTAACCGGGAGCGGCGGTAGATCCGTTGACGGGAGAGCGGGATCTGCGTTCGTCTCTTCTATAGTTGTCACGCGAGCGTGAGCGGGATCTGGAATCGTAAGAGCGACGGCTGCGACGAGGGCTACGAGAGCGACGGCGCGAGCGAGATCTGTCACGCTGGGTGGGATCAGTAAGTTGCCTTAACGGTAACTGACGAACAGATCGATGACGAGGTGTCGGTGAAGGTAGCATTGGTGGATGGCAGGCAGGTGTGAATGTTGGGAGCTCAATAGCAGAACGGACTTTGGTCTCTCGACTTGTGCGCTGGCTGTCGGTGATTCTCATTCTCTGCAGGTCGTGTGGAAGAGCGGAAACGGATGAGCTGCGAATCGCAAGTGAAGGGCGACGAGCTCGGGTGAGGATCAAGTGAAGGCAAGCACAGCACCAGGCGCAGTTGCGATGCAGGAGCTCGAGGCTCGCAGGAGCTTATGCCCTTCCTCCAGCGCGCCTTCCCAGCACGCGCTGCGACAAGTCGGTCGCGGCTGCCCAACTGCACGAATGCCCAAATCCGACAAATCGACTTGTCAAGCTCCGTCGCAGCTTCCTTGTATCAAGCACACCTCCCACTGAGCGACGCATCGCAGCTTGCCAACCCACTGCCACTGACACTGCCACTACCACCAATGCAAACGGTCGCAACACACAAACAACGACATGGGGAGCTGTCTACTTACACTCTCGCGGGGACGGTAGGAATCGGAGTCTGTTTGCTGAGTGATAAGCCTTTGGGTGACGAGGGGAAGGAGGGATGAGGAGGGGGTTATGGAACATACCACCCATTTGTACGGCAACGGAAGGGTAGAGGTTGAGCTGTCAAGCGCCGAAGAAGTGCAGACTACAGCTACAACAACGGAAGGAATGACAGGGGTTTGCCTAAAGCGCAACTCTGCGTTAGAAGATGCACCAATGAACGTGAATGGACAACGAGTCTTGATGATGGCTAAACCGGCCAAGTAGTGTAAAGCCAATGCTACGCGAGTATCGAGGCCCCCAAGGAGCAAGCAACCACTGCCACCACGAACGATCGCCCGATTGATGCCGCCGGCTCGCTGTGCCCCCTCTCGACACACCACACACCAAGGGTCCCCTCAACAGCCCACAGCAGCAGGTAGCCATCCGATGAGACACCACACCCAAGTCTTGGCCGGGACACCATAGCCCACACGAGTCTCTAGTCCGTGAATCAAGGTGCTTCTGCACTCACCTTGATAAGCGTGCGCGCAATCGGCTTGCGTTCGGAATGCAAGCTTTCGGAGTTCCTGAGTCGATACGTACACACGAGCAAGACGAGAGATGCTGGTGACGTTTGTTGATGTGGAGTCGTTGTGTTCCCGACGGTAAGAAGGTCGTGAATTGCGATGCGCGCGCGAAGGTCTCTGGCTGGGACACCGCGCTCGTAGACGTAGCGCCAAGCAAAATCACTCACACGGAGTCAGCCCGCTCCAACCGTTCATCACGACAAGCTGACTGCCGTTGCGACCAAGAGCTGAACATGGAACACGAACTTCAAGCAATTTCATTCTGCAACTCCAAGTCATGTTGTTGATTCAGAGCTTCGACTTGGTTCTCACAACTCGCAATAAACACCATGACCATCAGACACAACTGAAAAGACACTCGCTTGTCGAGACACCTCTTTAGGATTTACCATCACGATGGGCAAGCTGCTGCATATCACCAGTTCACTAGACCCAAGCCGTACATATCACGATCGTGCCGTTGTCTCGAATTAAACATGTCTCAATAGTGCTATGGTGATATCAAGTTCGGGACCTGCTTTAGCTAATTGTGGTAAAAGCTCATGTGCCATCATTTATTCAGCTCTGTCAAGTAATCATCTAAGATAGGAGTGATGGACAAATCAGCCGTGCATGTTATGGATCGAGAGAACGAGATATGATTAGAGTGCTTGGAAGGTGATTTCAACAGGATTGTTAGTGAATAACAGATGAAAGTGTAAAAAGTCGTGGCCTCATTCGAGAATATCTGAAGAGTCTCGAATGAAACATGAAAGCCATAATAGCCCGATGCGAGCCCGCCTGCCAAACACCCGCTACCAGCCATGCTCATATCTATACTACAAGTTGCAACGTCCAGCAAATATGCTTAGACAATAGTTTCGAGCTTTCTGGCGTATTCCAGCGTGTTCTCGATAACCTTGTCGCTCGTCGAGAGGATGTCCTTTTCGCCCTGTGCCAATTCTTCTTGCTGAGCAGGGAAGTAAATACGACCCTCCTTGGCAACCCAGCCACGCGATTGGGCGAACTGGATGACGGCACCTTCGGAGTCGAGGAAGAGGAGGTTCTTTGCGTTGGAGATGGGAAGGGAGGGGTATGCGCGCTCGCTGCATGAGGCGATTTCGGAGCGGATGGTGTTGACGAGAACCTTGTAGCATGAATGTTAGCATAGAGTATAACCACAGGGCATGTCAGGTTTGCTTTTGTACCTCTGAGAAGACGGCGAACTCGGGGCTGGGAACTCTCTCTCCCTTGGTCTCGCCCCAAACGCGGTCGTAGCTGCCCTCCATCAAAGCCTGCTCCAGTCTCATGGGGTATTGGATGAAGGCATCCTCATCCAAGCGCTTTCTGCCGCCAAAGGCCATCTCAAGACCCTCGATGACGGTGTGGAAGGCAGCATAATCTCCTTGGCTCAACAGAAGTAGTAGATAGAGACCGGTGATCTTGCTCTGGTTTCCGTGCTTGTCGTGCGAGCCCCATCGTTCATGGGGTAATGAGTAGAATGGCTGGAGTTGTTGGAAGTAGCGTGTGAAGGACTCGGGATCTCTTTGACGGATTGAGACGAAGGCGCCAATCTCGAGGACCTCACGGGCGAGGGCGAGGTGCTGGTGGGAAGTGTTTGTGTTGGGCACGAGGGCGTGGAGCTTGAGCAGCGAGATCTTTGCCCGCGACAGGAGCGATGATGCGTTGCTGAGGTTGCTCTCCGACAGCGAGTGGAGCTGCTGGATCGTCTTCTTCAAGTCGCTTTCGGACATGTTGATGTGGATGTGTCGGGATAAGTGTTGAGGAAAGTGTCGAGAAAGAAGAGAAGGCTCTGTGGACGGGACGATGTGTTGGAGATGGTGGTCGGCAAAGGGATGTTTCTTGATGATGATGGACAATCGCCGCTCGTCGAGCTGGAGATGCGTGATGGCCTCCGTCGCCCGTTCGTCACTGAAGCTCAGACCATTTATCCACCTAAACACTTTCACTCGACATTTCCCGTCACTTTTATCGACTTGCACACTTTGTCTTTGCCCATCTGTCTGTTTCTGACCTATGGCGCATCATGATACGCAGTCTCTCAGTAGTCAACCGCGCACTGTAATTGCTTCTGTCTATGATCAAACAGATTGAGCCATGGCACACGAGGACCCTGGGCTCTTTTGCTTCAGACATCTCTTGCTCAGAACAAGCCATTGTTTGGTGGCCTGATCACCTCACACAAACATCTATCCAGGCACTCGCGAATCTAATGTAGCGCGTCTTCTTGCTATGCT
>ERZ794946.659-NODE-659-length-13215-cov-5.069301_pt1 | contig 13215 bp, 8 predicted proteins | sample MGYA00433072_ERZ794946 | MGnify/ENA primary metagenome ERZ794946 (study PRJEB30137, sample SAMN04331413) | food metagenome | isolation source: Y3 must sample point D1 replicate A | place: Australia: South Australia | collected 2014 ...
GATTTAGTCCTTGAACTTTCTGTTCTTGTTCTCGCCGAAGAGAGTGGCTCGCACGCTGGGCAGAGCCTCGGATTGAAGCAGACGAAGACGTTCCTCGAAGGTGTTGTTGATGTCGATTCTGCCGGTCGAGTTGACAATGGTGACACCACCGGAGCTGGATAGAATTAGCGGGCGGCACATGTATAGAGGGTGGAAAGACGTACGTCTCCTCGGGCAGCTTGTCCTTCTCGTCAATCTTAATCTCGGTCTCACGACCATCCATCTTTTCCTTGTACTCTGCCTGGGCAGCATCGGCAGCCTTGCGAACAACATGGTCGTCCTTTGACCTGCAGCGGACGGAAATCTTGGACTCGTTCAAGGCGTAGAGACCCTCGAGGATGAGGTTCTTGAGAATGTCCTGGTATTTGGCTTGGTCCTTTGCGGAGTCTGCAAGCTTGTTGTTGGCCTGGTCGAAAAGATCATCGAGCAGCTCTTGACGAGCGCTCAGCAGGCGCAGTCTTGTCTTGTTGGACAGGGTGGACTTTGTGATTTGTTGGGACATGGAGGCCTGCTTGAACTTCTTCTCATACTGGGCGTCGATGGACTGGGTCTCCTGGCGCACAAGCTGGGACTTTTCAATGGCGAACTCCTCGTCGGCCTTGAGATGGATCTCGCGGGCCTTCTCCAGGGCTTCCTGGCGGATGAAGGCCGTCATCTTGCGCAGCTCCGAGGCGACCTGTGGGTGACGGGGTCATCAGAAGGACGTCGCAGAACAAGAACTGGCAGAGTGGGATTACCTGATCGTCTGACATGGCGTGGATTTGCGACATGATTGCGGTGAGAGAAAGTGTGGTGGGTGGTGGGTGGTGGTAGAGGCAGACAACAGCGGTCGCGGTATGGGCGTGGATTGGTTGCTGAGTGACGTTGGTCCAAGGTCTGGCTTGTTGGTTCAGGGCTTCGATTGCGGCCGTGCTTGATGCTTGTGCTGGTGCCTTCTCCGCAACCATCAACGTCTCCAGCCACGAGACTCAAGACACGCCCATGTCGCAACACGTCGTTCGACTTCCACCCTCCGTTCCTGCAACATCGACCCCTAACTCGAATCAACATGCCGCTGCGATAGTCACGACTTGAAGACGTCTTCGTAACCACCTACTCCAACAACATGGCCTCATTGTCGCCCGGTGCCACTCTCGGCGTTAGTCTTCCATGGAATCGTCATCATCACAATCATCTAACCCGACTCTCTAGCTAGGAATCGTAGTCGGCCTCATATCGACATGCGTCCAGTCCGTAGGCCTCACCTTGCAGCGCAAGTCGCACATGCTGGAAGACGAGAAAGACCAACACCTCCCACGCCGCGCCCCATACCGCCGCCGACGATGGCAACTCGGCATGCTGCTGTTTCTCCTCAGCAACATAGTCGGCTCGTCCATCCAGATCACCACCCTCCCTCTACCCTTACTCAGTACCTTACAGGCCTCCGGCCTCGTCTTCAATGCTCTCATGGCTACACTCCTCCTCCACGAGCCCTTCACCCGCCGCACCGCTCTGGGAACTCTCCTCGTAGCCGCTGGTGCTGTCCTTATATCCCGCTTCTCCGCCCTTCCTGAGCCATCGCATTCGCTGGACCAGCTACTCAACCTGCTCGTCTTTCCCAACTTCGTTGTGTGGATGACCCTGACTCTGGTCCTGGTCCTCGCCATCTTGGTCGCCGATTCTGCCACTGGCTTCTTTATGACTGCCCAGCAAATGCAAAAGCCACGATCTAGGTTGTTGCGCGGTATGGCCTATGGTCTCGTTTCTGGTGTCTTGTCGGCTCACGCTTTGCTTCTCGCAAAGAGTGCCGTCGAATTACTAGTACGCACCATTGTCGACCACAAGAATCAGTTTGATCGCTACCAGTCCTGGATGCTTCTATTGCTCTTTCTCCTCTTTGCCCTTACCCAGCTGTACTATCTCCATCTCGGTCTGAAGTTGGTCAGCACGAGTATCCTATACCCCTTCGTCTTCTGCGTATACAACATCATCGCTATTCTCGACGGTCTCATCTACTTCCGCCAGGCCGATCAACTATCCGCACTCTATGCCGGTCTCATCGCTCTGGGTACCGTCATCTTGTTGGCAGGCGTACTGGCTCTCAGCTGGCGGCTCAGCGAAGAAGAGGCCGCTGCTGCACCCGCAGGAAGTGAAATGCCTCATTCTGCCTTAGCACCCGGCATGGGCTTCGTCGAAGACCATGAGCACGAAAATGGATCTAGACTTCCTTCTGAGACAGCGCCATTGATGCGTAGACACACGTTGCGCGACTCTGCCTTGATGATTGGGCAGAAAAGAAGACGAGCCAGTAACGCCCGTGAAGTCGAAGATATCTGGGACGAACTCGGTGACGAGGAAAGATATTACGGAACCACTGCTCGTCGTGAATCCCTGGGTTCAGATCTCGAGAGCGCTCCTTTACTCGAGAATCGTCGACCAGCACAGCTCAAAATCTCAAGGTCAATATCCGACCCAGCGAACCATGCACATTTCAGAAGCCGTTCTGAGCCATTGCGACTTGATCAAGCCGCATACAGGCATGAGAGTATATCCAAGCAGCTTGTCGACTGGTGGCATACGAGGTGGAGAGGTCGGGAAGATGCAAGCGATGCCGAAGAATCTCACGGATAGATAATTACAATGCTTTTTCTGTTGTCTCTTTTACGAAAGACTTGACGTGTACGGCGCAATGAGTTCTTGGATACCTGCCTTTTTTTTGATTGTGTATTTACTTTGTCAATTGGCCTCTAATGCTTATACCATACACACGACCTTGGTCTCTTGTAATTTGTGATAGATGTGAACGATACATTAAGGGTGTGGCCTCGAGCTCTTACACATACTCTGCTTCGATATCCTGGTCTCGAGCCGTGTTAACAAGACACACATGGCGGATGATTAATCCATCGAGCAATTGACCTCGACTCCCTTCACGTCACATCCATGCCGGAGAATCAGCAACGATGAAAGCCTTTCATCTTGGTTTTGACTATAATACAAGAGAACTCCCAGAAGACTGAAAAGGGCGACCTGACCTGTCTCTTTTGATTTTGGAAATGGGTAAAAGCAGAGGAAAAAGCAAGTGTCAGCCGTGTAGATGGAGAAAAAGGGGGAATCCGCCTTGCGAAGCCTTCTTCCTTGCAGGGAGTAGTTGATGTAACCTCTGAAACAACAAGGCATTGGGAAGCGAAGGAGAAAGGAAAAAGCAGAGATAAAAGGAGAAAAGTGAAGATAAACCAGCCCGATGCTACGCCGCAATTCGCCTCGCCCAGCCTGCTCTCCGAGCATGGCATTCGTTCCAACAACCCATGGCACCAATGAAAATCACTCTTCTGTTTCCGCGTCGCACGTGTCATTATGTCGGAGCAATGGTAAGAGAGAGCCGAGAACTCGTCCTTGATCTCTCGAATGATTCATCTATTGGTGTCCGGGGTGACGGCCAGGGATGGGTGCACCAGACATGGGATAGGCGCCGGTCTGCTGTTGTTGCTGGAGATATGCTTGGTACTGCAAGGCCTGTTGCTGGTCGGGTGTCATGGCGTATTGGTTGGTGGGCATGCCGGCGGGGCGGGGCTGCATGCCGGCGGCTGGAGCGGGGACGTTGGCGTGTGTGTCCTCGGGAGACTCGACAGTGGATTCACCGTCGACACCGTTCGAGTCAGCGGGCTCGGGTGCATTGAGGCAAGCCTAGTGAAAGGATTAGTCAGGATGTTGAGCAATGGATGGTGGTCGATAAAACCAACCTGGATGAGGTTCTTGCCCTCGGCCTTGGTGACCAGAGGCTGGAGCTTCGGGGTGGTGAAGGTGTAGACGAGACCGGTTTCAGACACGACAAGCAGAAGGACTTGAGTGCCGGTGAGGACGGACAGCTCGTAGGCCTGGGTCGGTCATGTTAGTGAGGCCGAAAAGGGCTGTGAGAGGTATGACACGTCGCGACGCGTGTCGGAGAGGGTCAGGGACGACGGGCATGGCAGGGACGACGGACCTTCTTCATGATGCCGGCCTTTCTCTTGGAGAAGGTGATGTGACGACGCGACTTGTCCTGGATGAACTTGATCTCGATCTTTCTTCTCTCGCGGCCGGGCTTGTCCTCGTCGGAATCGGCATCATCTGCTGGCGCAGCGTTGGATGTGCGTTGTCTTTTCTGAGGGCGGCCGCCTTCGACGCCATTATCCTCGAGAGCCGAGGGTGATTGACCTTCGTTCGGGTCGATGATGGAGTTTTCTGCCATGTTGTATTGAGTCTGAGAGTTTGATATGTTGGTGATGATTGGAGCTAAAACGCTTTTGGTCTATGCGGGGACTCTACGAAAGAGTGAAAGCGCGCAAGAGGGTAAATCGTGGTTTTGGGAGGGAGGGTAAGGTATCTACCCTGTGCCTGCCCTGTACGAGGATGTGCCAAGGCGCTAAACAACGTCTGTGTGCCAAGAAATGTCTCCCCTGCCAATCAGCGATCCTATTGATCCAGGAAGTCCGGACAAGGCAAGGTCTCCCAATCTTACGACTAACTGTTGCTGGAAGCTGCGACCCGTCTCTGGTTCTTGACTGTTGGACAGGGCTATTCTCCACTGGCTACTTGCTCCAAGTCTCGAAACAGATGTCATCCGCTACAGTATGGCCAGAAACAATATCCCTTCTCACCAGAAATATTACATAGTAAAACAATTCAGTGTGACCCTCGAGGTGGCCTCTAAGCAATGCAAACCCTAAATGGAAGCCCGTGTGACGGCTACCACATTCGTCACTCAAGATGTATGGGCTGCTTTTCTTTGAAGATCCCACAAAAAGTAAGACCATTCGTAGAGGGTGTCGCTATACAGATGGCATCTAATCGGTTCTGGGGCAAGCCTCCAAGTAGAAGAGGCTAATCGTTCGTGCTCGATGGACAACTCTAATACTGATCTAAGAAGCACTGCATCTTATGGCAGCCATGGATCACCCTTTTTACGAGATTGATAACCTGTGTCCAATCTGCCAGAGACTCCACATTGCAACCCGATCCTATCTTCGTAGCTATTCGCCTTTGTGGCTATAGAGATGCACCGGTGTTGAGTGTCTGGAAGCGAGTGCCAACGAAAGCCAGCTTCTGCCAGTTGCGCTTGCCTATTCAAACAGGATGCCCACGTCGCAGACTACTTTGTGTTTTCACAAGCCAAGTTCTTGCCACGAGTCGTGATTGATCGGTTCTCAGACTGTCAAGAGAATGTAAAGCCCAGTGAACTTCACTTTATGCTTTGCTCAAAGCGGCTACATTATTAGTGCCAAACACGAAGAGCGCGTCACGAACGAGAAGACGTGCGCTCATCGTGCTTCTTTCTACCGCGGTGGCAGCACAGACCCTGAGCAACCAAAGTCATTGTTGACAATTGGTCCAGACCTTTCGACACCACATCTTGACAACCACGACTGTTCAGTCGTCACTCACTTACACTATCACTCTGATAAAGAAGGCCGCAACTAACACTACTGCACCCAACTATCCGGACATGAGATCTTGACCGACCCTCGCCTCAAGAATTTATCAACGCCAAATGCTCCGTCGGAAAAGCATCTCACACATTTTGCAATGTCCGAACTCGTAGAAGAGATCGAGTGAGTCTCCCGCGACCCACATGTAATGCGACCCGTACTGATTGCCCAGGCACCTCGAAGCTCTTCCCAGCGACCTGCACTGGTTCTGCCCACGCACATCCCCCGACGACGTCTCCCTTTACTTCGACGAAGATGTTCTCAGCACACTACCCAACGAATCATTGGAAGAGAGGGAGGCCAGGCACACAAAGATCGAGGAGACTCAACAACTGAAGAAGAGGGTGCTACTCGCCTGCCAGATCCTTGCCTATGACGGCGACCGGGCAGTCCAGCTGACGGCTATACTCAAAGACATGCTCAAGGTTCAGCTCAAACGATGTACCGTATGTGTACGCGAATACCACCGCGGACGTCACGACCTGAGGCACGATCTTGAAGCATTATTCGACATAGAGCAAGTCGTTACTTTCATGCCAATATTCGACAAGATGAACACGGATCGGATTTCTGCAGGGCTTGACAGTGCCACTAGCACCCTTCTCGACCTCACACCTCAGGAACGTTCTATCAGCGTACTGCCCGAAGTCGAAATGTACGCTCTCTTTGAGTCTATGCACTGCACTGCCTTTTTGCAGAACGAATTGCTCCTCCGCGAACACTTCGACAAGCCATTCCGTCTTGTCCAGACCAGGAAGAAAATCACCTTACCCGAATACACCCCAGCCTTGACTTCTTTCCTCTTCAGTCAAAACACTGATAGATCTGCCTGGGCCCTCAGAGGCTGGAAGAAGTTCAAGCGTCCCATCACTGGCATCGAATTTGATTGGACGGTTCGCGATACTTTGAACACTGCCATGGCTCGTGTCCCTGCCGCAAACATTGATCGCGATTTCTTGCCTATCTTCTGGGAAGGCGTCAGAGTTATCATCGAAAAGCTCGACAAAGACCTCATCACACACCACCTTCGAGCTTTGGATGTTGACATCTACAAGCTGGCTCTCGATCATTTCCAACTCCCCTTTGACGGTTACGGAAACATAGTCGGTAGTTTCAAAGCCCTCCTGGAGAAGTCACCAGGCGACGTCTGGGATGCCCTTGCAACTGTTCCTCCACAAGCTGTTGCAGAACAAATTCTTGGTAGTCCTTCCATCGAGCGGCCGATGATGACTACCGAGGAAGACCAACCGCTACAACTCGAGGCACTGCTAGAATGGGCTGACCCCTTCGTGCGATCCATCAAACCTACCAACTTGGTTCCCGCTTGTCGTGCGCTGATAGGTCAACTCATGACTAGACTGCAATCAGACGTCTATTCACGGTATGCAAGAACTGTCTGTTGGCACAAAGGTTTACAGGTCATGAATGCTACGATGGAAATCATGAACCGGACCAGTGCCGGTAGCGCTGTTGTGACGGACCTGCTTGAATTTATCCGCGAGCCCGTCTTGACCACATTAGAAAATCTTTGTGTCTTCAAGAACTCGCCAGCACACAGGCGCGAGACCGAGCTTGGCCTTGATGTCATTCGCAACGCTCTGTCCCTCGATTGTCATTCCTTAATACTGATCCGTGAGTCAATCTTGCACGGAAAGACCAACGGGTTCGATCTCAACGTCTCCTCTCTGGCCATCTGGAAAGCTGCAGTAAGAAGTGTCAAGCAGGGGGACATTTCTCTCGCATCGGCAATATTGATCGGCGCGAATCGTCTACTGCTTCTGGAGCCGCTCGCCCCCAAAGAGTCCGCCAAATCTCCCAAGCATGCTGAGAGTTGGAATAATGCATTCCAGCGAGCTTCTGCCTACATTGTCGAGCTGTTTGAGAACATTCAAGACCTTGATCCCAAAGAGCTTCAGGGCCTGATGATTAGCCCCGGCGCTTCTCAGAGTCTCTTCTTCGCAGTATTCTCCGGGCATGCTGAAATTCAACAGTCCGCTTCCACCATCATCAAAAGTATGGGCTCTCAGGACACGCGTCGAGATGGTGTCAAGTACCTTCTGGAGAATTATTTCATCACATCGCTCCAGTCCATTGCCTCAACCCTCCGGGGAATGGCTCGCGGCCACATGTTCTCACCCTGCCAGACTCTACTCAAGCTTGGAAGAGACGTCCTCGATTGTCTCTGCAGTACTCAAGACGGTACTCTCCGGTCTCGTAAGCTCAACCCAGAGGAGGTTCAAGCTACTGAGAATGCTTGGCAAGCCCTGTGGAGTGTCATTGGATCCATGTTCAAATATACAGAACAATGGAGTCTCGCTGGACATGACAAGAACTTGATGATTGAATTCTGCCGAGACGCTATGGACTTTGCAGACTACGCTTTCAACCAGTACAGCGTTATTGCAGGAGCCTTGCGCGATGCAAATGTTGCTTGCGGCGACGAAAAGTCTTCTCAGGAGGTGGAGCAAGGACTGCTTCAGATGCCTAGAGAAGCATCGGGTCTTGTTACTAAGTGGCTTCGTTTGCGAGACGATTACCTGATTAATAAGGCTGTGACCATCACTTGCGAGATTATGGGCCGTCTCGAGTCGGTCGACTTACGTCTTCCCGAAGAATCTACAATCTACGTAGAAGATGTGTTGGACGGTACCGTCAAAACAAGGCTCAGCAATGCTCAGAAGGCCGAGTTGCGTCGGTCACTTGAAAATCACCTTGGTATTGACACCGAAATCCATGAGCAAGGCTCGACCGAGACCTCGAAGCCTCAGAGGCAAGCATCTCTGGCGTCTTGGGTCACGGCTGGATCGGGTACGACAGATGAGTCTTCGACGAGCAGACCGAAGAGAACATTGGACATGGAAAGCTGGAGGGCTGCAGCAGACGAGTCGAACCTGAGAAAGGCCACTTCAAGCGCTTCGCCAACTGCTGAAATGCTCAAAGCTCGTGCAGATCTTGGGAGAAAGTCGGTTCTACCAAGCAGGACTCAGGTCACTCACCAAGACCCGAACAACTTCAGGCTCAAGCGTCAGCAAGAACAGGAAGCCAAACGCAAGAGAGATCTCGCAGCCATTGCTGCTGCCAAGCGAGAGGGCGGTTCGGGTCTTCATGGTATCGGTTTTGAGGGCAAGGACCATTCAACAAAGGGCCAGGGTGTCATGGTATCTTCAGATGAAAGTAGCGAGGATGAAGACGACCAACTTGACGCAGAGCTATTCGGAGTCAAGCCTACCAAGAAGCGAGCCAATACTGCGAAGAGTGATGCCGCTGGTGCCATTGGCTTGAAGCGTGAGCAGCGAAACCAGCCCGTCAGGATCGAGAGGCGTGTCCGCTCTGCAAAGGACATGCGCGCTCGCCTTGCTCCAGATCTTGCACCCCTACACAAGACTATCCTGGGCTGGGACTTCTTCCATGATGGCGACTATCCGCCCAACTCCAAAGAATGGGAATTCCAAAAGGTTGCCGATTCCTTCCGTCATGTTGATGACTACCAGCAGACGTTCCGTCCGCTGCTCATTCTCGAAGCCTGGCAAGGATTCGTAAAGTCAAGAGAGGAAGGTTCTTTCAAACCCTATGAGATTAAGGTCGTCAACAGATCAAGTGTCGATGCTTTCATCGAGATCAGCAGCTCTGTCACTCATGCCGAGAACAAGGAGGTGCAGATCTCGGAAAGCGATGTCATACTCTTTTCGATGTCTAACAATCCTACCGCGGGCCCTGAAGCACCCCATTGTTTTGCCCAAGTCTATCGCACGCGCCGTCAGAAACAGCACATAGAGATCACCTATCGCGTGTTGCCGATAAACAGCAACAGCATGCTTCCTCACCTCGTGCCAGGCAGTGTCATCTTTGGAACTAAGATCCAGTCGATCACGCCCCTAGAACGCGAGTACGGCGCTTTGTCGGCTCTGCAATACTACGACTTGTGTGACGAGATTACAAAAGCCAGGCCATCACCTCTACTCGAGTACAGCGACAAGCAATTGGCGCCCGTCATCAGCAACTACACTCTGAACAAGGCACAAGCCAAAGCCGTGCAGTCTGCCGTTCAGAACGACGCTTTCACTCTGATTCAAGGCCCGCCCGGTTCTGGAAAGACCAAGACAATTGTCGCGATTGTTGGTGCCTTGCTCTCCAACAGCCTTGCTGATAAGCAGCTGGGAACCAAAATCGAGATGCCTAAAGGAGGTGGCACTTTCCCTGCGAACACAACCGTGTCAAAGAAGCTTCTTGTGTGCGCGCCCAGCAACGCCGCTGTAGACGAACTAGTCATGAGATTTAAAGAAGGAATCAAGACACTCAAAGGCGTTCACCGAAAAGTGAACGTTGTTCGTGTAGGTCGCAGCGAAGCCGTCAACTCTTCCGTTGTCGATGTGACGATGGAAGAACTTGTTAACAAACGTCTGGGCTCTACCAATAACGACAGGCAGGCAAGAGAAAAGACTTCGCTGCTCATGAGAGAACATCAACAGATATCTGAGCAGGTTCGGTTGACACGTTCAAAGCTAGATGGAGGCAATATCAAGGGCAAGGAGCTCTCCCAGCTTCAAGATGAGTTCAATGCTCTTCGAAGTCGTAAAACTCAGCTGGGAACTCAAATCGACAACGCCAAAGACAATGAAAATGCCGCTGGACGAGCTGCAGAACTCAACCGCAAAAGAGTACAGCAATCCATATTGGACGATGCTCATATCATCTGTGCCACATTGAGTGGTAGTGGTCACGATATGTTCCAGAGTCTCAACATTGAATTCGAGACTGTCGTGGTCGATGAGGCCGCTCAGTGTGTTGAGATGAGTGCACTCATCCCCTTGAAGTACGGCTGCGCAAAGTGTATTCTCGTTGGAGACCCGAGACAACTACCTCCAACGGTCTTCTCCAAAGTAGCCGCAGCCAACAAGCTTGAGCAAAGTCTGTTCGTCAGAATGCAGAATAATCACCCAGAAGCCGTGCATCTGCTTGACACACAATACCGCATGCACCCCGATATCAGTGCTTTCCCAAGCGCAGCCTTCTATGAAGGACGTCTCTTGGATGGAGACAACATGGCGAATTTGCGGAAACAACCTTGGCATGCTAGTGGGCTGCTTGCACCATACCGGTTTTTCGACGTGCAAGGTCAGCATCAAGCGGCACCCAAGGGACATTCGCTCATCAATTTGGCCGAGATTGAAATTGCCATGCTTCTCTACGAGAGGCTCATCAAAGACTATCGCGACTACGACTTCAGGAACAAGATAGGCATCATCACACCCTACAAATCACAGCTCAGAGAGTTGAAGCAACGTTTCTCTGGCCGCTACGGTGTTGAGATCACGGAGAGCATCGAGTTCAACACGACAGATGCTTTTCAAGGCCGTGAGAGTGAGATCATCATTTTCTCTTGCGTTCGAGCATCGCCTACAGGCAGCGTGGGCTTCCTCTCTGATGTTCGACGTCTGAACGTGGGTATTACCCGCGCAAAGTCAAGTCTTTGGATTCTCGGCAACTCCGACAGCTTGATGAGAGGCCAGGTCTGGAAAAGACTGCTTGAAGATGCTCGGGACCGCAATAGCTACATCAGTGGTGATCTGCACGGTATGCTGAAGTCACACTCTTCCAGCTTTCCTGCCAAGTCTCAAACTTTGCCAAAGCAGATCAAGGGGTCTGTGTCGAATGGTGCCAGAGGTAGCATTCAGAGTGGCCCTACTGAGGGTATCTCTAGTAGAGCTCAAGGCAACGGAACCAACATCAAGAAGGATGCTGATGGTCAGAAGACCATGAGGGAGGAATCTACACAGGCAATGGAAGGCGTTCGTGTCAAGTTGGAAGACAAGCTTGCCAGTATGCGCAAGAAGAAGGGCGCAGAAGACGTGGAGATGGCTGATGCGGACTCCGCACGAAGTGGCGCCTCGACGCCGACAATTCAGAGTGAGCCAATGTCTGCTTCGGACTCTGTATCATCAGGGACGGCAACAGTTGCAAAGCCAAGGACTTACCTGTTGCCGACGACGACTGCACCTCAGATTATCCGCAAAAGAAAGAAGCCTGCGGACCCCTTTATGCCCCAGCCCAACAGAAAGTCGAGAAAGGAATGAGTCGTTTGACGACAAGGAGCATTTTTTGGGCGTGACAAGGCAGGCTAGCGCGGCGTTAATCCTTAGGGTTCGATATGTACTTTTTGTATTACACGAGACTTGATTTGCAAGGCGTGGACGGAAGGTAAGTGAGCAGCTCCAACTCGAGTCTCCACCCTTGCTTCCACGTGTGGCACTTGAGCGTGACCTTTGTTCAAGGCACTGGAAATAGTGTGCTTTACTAGTCGGTGACATGCTCCTCTTGTCATACCATTGGGCAGTTTTGAGCCAGTCCTTTTCGGTCCTTGCTTCCATTGTAGCGGTATCATACATGCACATGCACGCAAGTGAAACCTCAGCACCATGAGCATCACGAGTGCGGGAGCCAGATCTACCAAGGCAATTGTGGCTTGTGAACACGGGACAGCCGCAAGTCTACGAACATCTGCTCTTCGAAGACAATCTTCGGACCAACAAACCATTGTTCTTGCAAGACAATGGCCGATTGTTAGTTTGCGACTGCGAAACGATACTGGAGTAATTCTCGGCATGCGTCGGGGTTGCTAGTTCGACCAATCCTAAAGCGAATCCTTGCATGACAAGCGGCGCACCGTCTCAAGGATGCAGCATTCTGCATGGTAGCGCTTAATAGCCCGAGGGTTGCTGCGTCCACTGACCTGTCTCCTGGAAAGAACCCCGACTCCGTGCATACGATCGTCGCACATCGCTGCTGTAAGGACGTGGTTCTTTTTCCCTTGCACGACTACTTGTCGAACTGTGATTGTTGTTATTTACCTGGCCAGTTCGACCGCATGCATGGCCTCTCTGTCCCTCGAGCTTAAGTGCTGTATTCTTGCTGTCCTCTCAGTCTGTGTCACCTGTCCGTATGAAGTGAACAGTGTCTCAGAGCTTCTTCTCCAAGCCTTGCCTTCTCCATTCTAGATGCACATTTCCGCTATTCCACGACGCAGACCTGTACCTCCATTTGCCAACCACACGCCTAGAGCTTTTGAGTTTCAGAAGACCGGCAAGCTACATCAGACTTCAGCGATGTTCGGTCCAACCGGTATGGCGGTCCCTGTCATGCTGCCAGCCGGGCCAGCCCCCTCAGCCAAACCGGCCAAACCTGATGTATCTGCAAGTGAGAGGAGCAGCACGGGTGGTAGCGTCAGCTATGCCAGCTCTCGAGCAGATGTAAAATCACAGGACGAGTCTCGCCCGACATCTTCTGAACTTGTTGCTGGCGAAGACAGCAGAAATCCATTCGTTGACAGGATGATGACTCAAACTAACCTTCTTGTTCTTCCTCCATCGAATCCATCTTACCAGATGGCATACTTTCTCAAGACAACCGGGCCGGTCAAGGAGCCACCAGTCAAGGGTGCCAGATCCAAGAGAATCTCATCTGCAATGCGTATCTTCAAGGGAAGCAGCAGGCGTCCTTCAGAGTCCTTGACAGCCGCTCACATGAGGTTCGTAGAGAAAGATTGCCATTTCTGTGCCGTTCTGATTTTCTATAGGCTCAACGAAGTCATCTCTGAGGAGAAAGAGGAGCTTGAGCTCGAAACACAGGCTACGGAAAAGGCGTCTCATACATCCCGAAAGCCTTTGATATCGCCGGAACCGAGATTACCAGAAGTCGTAGTACCAAAAATCTCCAAAACTGGTGCGTTGAA
>ERZ794946.660-NODE-660-length-13205-cov-5.033992_pt1 | contig 13205 bp, 2 predicted proteins | sample MGYA00433072_ERZ794946 | MGnify/ENA primary metagenome ERZ794946 (study PRJEB30137, sample SAMN04331413) | food metagenome | isolation source: Y3 must sample point D1 replicate A | place: Australia: South Australia | collected 2014 ...
CGATGTGTTCCGTAAACGTGCTGTTATTTCGGCAGTTGGTATTTTGGAGAAGGCGCAGAATCAACAGCGATGGAAAGATGCGTTTGAGAATGGGCAGTACAAGCAATTGCGTTCTGTTGATTGTTGGTCCTGGCAGCGTCCTATGTTTCTCGGACCAGCTCTCCTTGTCACTTGTCACCGTCGCCAAAAGCAGAACCCGTTTGATCACAAATGCGAGTTGCGAAAGTCGAAAATGTTTGGTACAGCAGTACAATCAGCCCTTTGCTTGCACACCTTCGGGCAATGCCATTGTTGAGGTGGACGAAGGTAAGGCATATCGATGATTGATCGACATGATGAGCATTCCCGTGGTAGTGGTTTGAAGGTGGCAACTTGTCATTACCTACGACTAAAGCTTTTAATCGATTGCAGGCAAGTACATAAGAAAGCAGCGGCTGGACAACGTTTGTCATGGTAGATTCACGAAGAAGGAACAGACGCCGCCGTTGTTATGACAATCTCACTTCCCTGAAGAAGGAGCGAGCGACGTGGTCTGTAGTGCCCGTCAATGTGAGGCAAAGTGGCTATGGCAGGGAATAATGAGCCAGGCACTGCGTGATAACTCATTGTCAGAACTGCAATAAGTGAGCGATAAAGCACATAGACGAAATCATGTATCAGAAGCAATGCGTGAGATATCCGGCCGGCTTCGACATCTAGCCAAGCTTTAAACGATCCCGTCACCACTTGGGAATGTGAGAGGTGCAGTAAGCAAGCCTGCACAGCCAACATGTTAAAAGATGGCGTGCAAAGCTGTGATGGAATTCATGAATTCAAGTGACGAACTGAGACGGAGATGGGAAAAGCCGGTGGACGAATCGGGAGCTGAGCGGGAGCGGGAAGACTAGATGGTAAAAGGCTAGCGTGGTTTGATTCGCGACTTGTCGCGCCCTCCTCTTTGGACTGGCGATTCCTCGCGGCGAAGCTCTCCAGACTTGCAACACTTGACGCTCTTAACGATTATCTCTTTTACGGCAGCTTGTTCTTTCTTGGGTCACAGTCGATCGGCGCATTCGATTCTTGTCTTTACCACCCTTAATTAACGACCTTGGTGTCTAGTCACACGACTGGATACACTGTAAATCATCAAAAGTCGCAAACCAGACTCGCTTTCCACCCCGCGTGTCTTCTCTACAGCACTTCTTTGCGCGCCCGACATTCACCACCACCTCGATCACTCGCACCCGAGCAACGTCCTTTAACGGCGCCCCATTGATGGAAGGCACATACTAGGTTATTGTTGAACGTTCTCATCGCTCGCTGTCGTGCGACACGGCGCAGCCATGACGGAGCGAAACCTTGACATCTTCGAGAGCAAACTCTCCGATCCGAACACAGGTATCCTTGAACCCCACTACAATTACCCCGTCGCCGGGACATTTGCTGACCATCTGTCTAGACCTCCGGACAAAATGTAACTTCCTCATCGAGATCCGTGATGGCATGGACCATTGGTGCCAGGGCACCACCTACCCTGTCTTTCTGCAAAAGTTCGTCCCCATATTACTGGACATTCTCAGCGGCTCTCCGGTCTTCATTAGTACATCGCCAGAGCAGCGGCTACGCAACTGCGCCCTCGAAATCCTACATCGTCTGCCCATGTCCACCCCGGACGTCACCGATCAGTATGCTCCACAGATTGTCGACAAGTTGCTGGAACTGGCACGAATTGAGAACGAGGATAATGCTGTGCTTTGCATGAAGATCATAATGGAGTTTGAGAGAAACCACCTGAACTCATGCGCAAGCAAAGTCCAGCCTTTCCTGGACCTCATCCTGGAGCTTTTCCAGACAATGGACCAGACCGTCAAGGATACTTTCGACACCCCAGCCGCGATAGGCTCATCTTCCGCCGTCGCCCCAGGCACGCCCCAATACAACTCGCCCAGGCCAGCTTCACCGGTCGCATCAACCACTTCTCTCACAGCCGACGTGGGTAGCGATCAGCCTCAGACCAGACAACTCCAGAAGGGAACACAGTCGTTCAAGCTTGTCGCAGAATGCCCCATCATCGTTGTTAGTATCTTCCAGGCGCATCGCAGCATGGTGGCCAAGAATGTCGAGGCCTTTGTTCATCGTATCAAGGCAATCCTGTCACTCCAAGCTGGACCGCAGAAGAGAGCACACGAAGAGGCTAGAGAAAGGGGCGTGGCTTTCGTGGGAGTAGCAAAGGACATCAAGAACCGTGCCGCTTTCGGAGAGCTTGTCACTGCTCAAGTCAAAACCATGAGTTTCTTGGCATACCTGCTGCGCGTTTACCAAAAATTGCTGGCAGACTTCCTTCACGAACTTCCGGAGATTGTCGTGCGTCTTCTGCAGGACTGTCCAAGAGAAAAGTCCAGCGCGAGAAAAGAGCTCTTGGTCGCTATCAGGCATATTGTGAACTTTAACATCAGAACTATATTCCTCCCGAAGCTTGACGAGTTGCTGGATGAGCGCACACTGATTGGTGACGGCTTGACGGTATACGAAACATTGCGCCCTTTGGCCTTCACTATGCTGGCCGATTTGATCCATCATGTCAGGGAAAATCTAAAGCCAGCACAGATCGAGAAGAGCATATTCGTCTACACCAAGAACCTACATGACGACTACCCGGGAACAAGCTTCCAGACCATGAGTGCGAAATTGCTCCTGAACATGGCGGAATGCATGGCAAAAGTCGAGGACAAGCAAGACGCTCGCTACTTCCTCACCTTGGTCTTGAACGCAATCGCCCAGAAGTTTGCGTCAATGAATCGTCAGTACCACAACGCCGTCAAGGCCTCTGCGCAGTATGCAGAGACGACGATGGAGGCGGGAGCCGAGAACTACCTCGCAGATGTCAACCAGAAGCCGGAATGGGACGAGATTGACATCTTCAACGCAACACCAATCAAGACAAACAACCTTCGAGACCGCGGATCTGACCCTGTGGCCGACAACAAGTTCCTTTTCAAGAACCTCTTGCATGGCTTAAAGACGCTCTTCTATTCATTGCGCGCCTCGAACCCTACTCGTATTCGCGATGAAATGGATGCAGCCAACGTACCTCCGAACTGGCAAGACGTCTCGTATGGTTTCAACGCGGAAGAAGTCAACGTTCTGATCAAGCTCTTCCACGAGGGTGCCCAAGTCTTCCGCTACTACAACGCAGAGAAGACCCCCACTGAGACACCCATGATGAACCCTGTTGAGTTTCTCGCCAACAATCATATGATGAGCAGCGGAAAGGAGGAGAAAGACCTTCTCGAGACCTTTGCAACCATCTTCCATCACATCGACCCTGCCACATTCCACGAGGTCTTTCAAGCTGAAATTCCGCATCTCTACGAGATGATCTTTGATCATCCTGCTCTTCTGCACATCGCACAATTCTTGCTTGCTAGTGAGGCTACGTCTCCTGCGTTCTGCGGCATGATGTTGCAATTTTTGATGGGCAGACTTGAGGAAGTTGGCACTTCTGATGTTCAAAAGTCGAGCGTGCTGCTTAGACTTTTTAAGTTGTCTTTTATGGCGGTCACCCTATTCTCTGCGCAGAACGAACAAGTCCTCCTGCCTCATGTCACCAAACTCATCACCAGATCTATCGAGCTGTCAGTGACAGCTGAAGACCCCACAAATTACTTCCTCCTTCTCCGATCACTCTTCAGAAGTATTGGAGGTGGTAGGTTCGAGAACTTATACAAGGAAATTTTGCCTCTGCTTGAGATGCTGCTGGAAGTGTTAAACAACCTACTTATCTCGGCACGCAAACCGCAAGACAGAGACCTCTTCGTCGAATTGTCTCTTACAGTACCAGCTCGCCTCAGCCACTTGCTTCCTCACCTAAGTTACTTGATGAGACCTCTGGTTGTGGCTCTCCGTGCTGGCTCTGAACTGATTGCTCAAGGCCTTCGCACGCTAGAACTCTGCGTCGATAACCTCACTGCTGATTACCTCGACCCTATCATGGCGCCTGTGATTGATGAGCTGATGGCAGCTTTGTGGGATCACCTCAAGCCTCAGCCTTACAGTCACTTCCATGCTCACACAACGATGCGTATCCTAGGCAAGCTCGGAGGCCGTAATCGCAAGTTCCTCACCTCACCACCTGCTCTGGATTACAAGCCATACGCCGATGACGAAGCAAGCTACGACATCAAGCTCATCGGCTCGATGAAGGACAGAGCATTCCCTGCCGCACTCGGTATCGACGTTGCTATTGACAAGTTGCGAGAGCAACCCAAAGCAGCAGCAGCTAAGAAGTCAGACGCTTTCCACAAACAACAAGCACTTAATCTCGTCAAGGCCCAGATCAAGCTGTTGGTCGGATTCGACCACTTACCAGACGACTTTGCGAGACTTGTCCGCTTGCAAGCAAATGACTTGTTTGACAAGAACTACGACGTTGGATATGATCATTTCTCATTGTCTCAGCGTGACAAGTCTGTTGCGAAGAAAGACGCCCAGCAAGCTACTCTGCTCAAATTGATCAAGGCTGCCATGTTAGCTGCTGCAGTCCCCGAACTGAAGCAAGACGTGGTACCTTTCTTGAACGGGCTCTACAAGCATCTGACCATTCTCGAACTCGGCCGATCGCTTGGACAAGAGAAGCACACCAAAAGACCGTTCGACCCAACCTCTGGTGAAGGCCCTGTCTTTGTTGATAGTAAAGTTATCGCAGATGCCATTGCCGACACATTGTCTTCGGACTCAGCAGAGGTTCGCGACGTTGCTTTCAACGCCTTGGACACGATGTGGAAATCGGCAGCTATGATATTTGGCTCAGAGGACCGAGTTGAACGTCTGCCATTCTTCCGCGACCTCACAAAGTCTTTGATCCATCACTGCTTCGAGGAAGAGTGGTTCTCAAAGTCTGGTGGCACTGCCGGTATCAACCACATCGTCAACAAGCTCAACTTCAGTGCCGCCTGGCTAAAAGACCGACAAATTGATCTCATCAGGGCGCTTTTCTTCGTGATGAAGGACATGCCCCAAGACCTCCCTGCCAATGTCCGCGTTCAAGCCAAGGACGTATTGAAAGACATTATCAGGAAGTGCAACGAAGGCACTCCAAGTTCAGACGTCGGCACAGCAAACACCACTATAAACAACGTCTCCAACAAGCTTGTCACCGAAGTGTCGCATATGAATCGACATGTTCGCGAGGCAGCTCAAGACGGTCTTCGACTGCTCGCCGAGGTCGTTGGAGTCAAGCTTTGGGAGATCGTCAAGCCAGTCAAGGAACTGGTCCTTCAGCCTATTTTCAACAAACCGCTTCGAGCTCTTCCTTTCTCCGTGCAAATCGGTTACATCGATGCTTTGAACTTCTGCTTGGACATGGAGAATGAGGTCTTGCACTTTGAAGATCGCCTCAACCGATCCCTCTTGGAGACGTTAGCTCTGGCAGACGCAGAGGACGATACTCTTGCACCGAAGCCGATGGAGCATAGAAGTGCCGAGTCCATAGTGAACCTCAGGGTTTCTTGCCTTCGCCTTCTGACCACTGCAATCCGATTGCCGGCATTCAACACATCGCCACATGCGCAACATCGCGGCCGCATCATTACCGTTTTCTTCAAATCTCTGTACTCTAGAAACACCGAAGTAAAGACAACGGCCAACGCTGGTCTGCAAATAGTTTTGCAAGCCACTCAGAAGCTACCGAAAGACCTTCTCCAGAGCGGCTTGAGACCGATCCTCATGAATGTCCAGGACCCTCGCAAACTGAGCGTTGAGGGCTTAGAAGGTCTCCGCACGTTGCTCCAGCTTTTGACCAACTACTTCAAGGTTGAAATTGGTTCACGCTTGCTTGACCACATGAAGCATATTGCAGACGCGCAAAGCTTGCAAAAAGTGTCTTTCTCACTCATTGAGCAAAACCCGAAGATGCGTGTCGTCACAGCAATCTTCGGTGTCTTCCATCTTCTACCTGCCGCTGCTGTGCAATTTCTCCCTACGCTGGTCGAAAGGGTGCTTGAGCTTGAGCATAGTCTGCGCAGGACTCACTTCAGTCCATTCCGTGAGCCTTTGATCAAATACCTGAACCACTACTCGAAGGAAGCCTTAATCGACTTCAGTGCAAACCTGAAGGACGAGGCAAAGGGCAGATTCTTTGCTCAGATCTTGTCTGACAAGGCAGCCGCACCACTGCGGGCAGCCGTCATTGAGTCTGATGCCTTCTGGGCCCCGCTCACGGGTGAAGGTCTGACCGATGTCGAGAAGGATCAAGCAGCAGTGAATGCGGTGCATGTCGCTTTGTCCCTTTCGGAGTTCCCTGAATGTCGCACTTGGCTCACTACACATGACAAGACCAGATTGGCTTTGTTCGAGGCTGCTAAGTATCTCCAACAGAAGCTTCAGAACAAGACATTGGCTTCATCGCTTCGTCTGCCAGTCGAACAGGTTGGAGACCAACTCATGATCATCATCACCAGATATCTCGCGGAGAAGCCAGATGACTTGGACTTCTTCTTCGATCTTGTACAAGCCTGCGCGAATGACGAACTCCCAGAGTCGCATCGCTTGTTCCACTTTATCTACGAGTTCATCATCACCAGCACGTCTGTTGAATATCAGCGCTCGGTTGCCATCCGTTGCATTGACATCTACACCAACCGCCAAAAGACACCGCGCATGAAGTCTTTCGTTTTCCACAACATCTTGAATCCTATCTTCGCCATGGATATCCAACGCAACTGGGAAAGCCTCTTCGGTAACACCAAGGGCACTGAGCTATTCGACAAGTCGATGACCGATATTGTGCACGCCAAGCTGTGGAAACCCCAAGCCAACAGTGACATCTCCGAAGACCCTACCCAACCCGGTGTTGACCAGTCGAGAATGGAGTTGATTCAATTGACCTCTATGCTCCTCAAGTATCATCACAACATGCTATCTGATGCTCGCAAAGACGTGATCATGTTCGGCTGGACCTACATTCGACTCGAAGATACCATCAACAAGTACGCATCCTACGCGCTCATCTCATACTTCATCGCGCATTACGACACACCTGCCAAGATTGTTGTGCAGATCTACGGCAAGCTACTGGGAGCACATCAGGCTGAGGGCAGACCTCTCGTTATGCAAGCTCTTGAGATTCTGGAACCTGTTCTTGTCAAGCGTACTGGCGGTGAGCAAGCCAGAGCACCTGCCTGGACTCGTATTCCTCGCCGTATACTCAGCGAAGAGACGTCCAACACACCACAACTCACCAGTATCTTCCAGTTCCTTGTCAGACATCCTGACCTCTTTTACGAGGCTAGAGAGTCCTTCGCATCCATTATCATTCCTTCTCTCAACAAGGTTGCACAGCTTCCGAACCCCTCCACCGAGAACAAGAGATTGGCCATTAACCTCTTCAGTATGATCTGGCACTGGGAAGAACGTACCGTGAAGGAAAATGGATCCCTTTCTGGTCCTCAATCTCCCGATAGTGAAGCACCCGTCGCAAACAAGAAGGCTGCTTCGGCTTCCTACGCTCTTCGTACAATGATGATCAAGTATATGGTCAACTTCATTGCTATTCTGCCAGAGAGGTTCCCTGTTCCTAGCTCTACCGACGAAGGTAAGGATGCTAAGGAAGGTAAGGAACGTACCGCTCCTTCTTCCAACGAGACGATAAGAAAGTCTTTGGAGTTGCTCTGGCGATTCTTGTCACCAGGCTACTGGGATGATATTGATGTCGATGCCATGTTCCCCAAGGTCACTGAACAGATCCTCCTCTCTGAACCCAAGCAGGATGAGAAGATGGAGGCCTGGACCAGCCGTGTCATCAACACGTTGCAGATGTTACGTTCTCTTGTGAACGCCAAATCTGACGAGTGGATTGTTGCTCGTCTGCCTCAGCTGCAAAAGCTGCTCGCAAAGTCGTTGAAGAGTGAAAGTGCCGAAATCCAGGATTGCTTGCATTGCAACAAGTCGGTGGATGGCTTCCCCGAACTCAAACCATTGATGAAAGCCATCTTGGATGCTGTACCTCTCCAACAGTCGGAAGAAGATTTGCCTGATGCCGAAAGCCCGACTGATGACTTCGTCAATTTCCTTTCTACCCTCGCGGGTGATTGTATGTCTGCTACTGGCAAAGACACTCAAGCTCAGACCGCTGGTATCAACGTCCTATGGACTCTGGCACAGCGCAAGGCAGACAGTGTGGACGCCCACATCCCTGCTCTTCTCAAAGCCCTTCAAGGTAACTTGGCGAAGAACCATCTTGCGGCCCAAATGCCGCAGCCAGTGGCTACCGCCAACGGTGTCGCAGCCCAACTTCCCGCCAATCCTCAAGAGGTCGACCTTAATACTGTCTTGATCATCAGAGTGATTGAGATGCTCTCTGCTCGTATTGGCGCGCTCGGAGAACAGCGCAGACCTTACCTGAGTGTTCTTGCTTCGCTCGTCGAGAGATCCCAAAACAACATGCTTTGTGAGAAGATTTTGAGCATGGTCGAAGAATGGGTATTCAACTCCACAGAGCCGGTTCCCACTCTCAAGGAGAAGACGGCCGTGCTGCAGAAGATGCTCATGTTTGAGAACCGCTCTGATCTGACACTTTACCACAAATTCTTGGACCTCGTCATCCGTATCTACGAGGACCCGAAGATCTTCAGATCTGAATTGGCTGTTCGTATGGAGCATGCTTTCCTCATTGGACTTAGAAGCCCCGATATTCCGATGCGCACACGTTTCATGACCATCTACGACCGCAATCTCAGTCGTACTGCTGCCAATCGCTTCTTCAAACTGCTCGCTGAGCAACAATGGGACGTACTGGCTGATAGCTTCTGGCTTAGCCAAGTCATTCACCTCATGTTCGGCTCCATCGACATGAACACTTCCTTGAAGTTGCACACGGACGACTTCAAGTGTCTGGCAGCTTCGAAGCTCTACAACACGCACTCCGCGGACCCGCGACTTGCTGATCTCATGCTCGACTCCGAGTTTGAGAACTTCATCGCAGGCCACAAGCGCTTCGTGCAAGAGCTTGGCGAAGTGAAAACTAGAGACGTGCTTGAACCGCTGGCCAACCTCCAACACACCGATTCAAACCTTGCTCATGACATTTGGACTGCCTATTTCCCACTCATTTGGTCGAGCCTGTCGAGAGACGACCGTGAGGATATGGAGACGGGTTTGATCAACCTCTTGACCAAAGACTTCCACCAACGCCAGACAGACAAGCGCCCCAATTGTGTCGCTACTCTGATCGACGGCATCGTTCGTGCTAGACCACGCGTCAAGTTCCCACCCCATGTGCTCAAGTTCCAAGCTAAGAACTACAATGCTTGGTACAGTGCCGCTACATACATCGAAGAGCTGGCAATGAAGCCTATCGTCGACACTCCTGCCATCCGTGAGAGTAACCTGGACGCTCTCGTCGAGCTTTATGCGACATTGCAGGAAGACGATCTGTTCTACGGTACTTGGCGCAGAAGATGCCAATTCGTTGAGACTAACGCTGCTCTTTCATACGAGCAGAATGGCGTTTGGGACAAGGCTCAAGCAATGTATGAGCAAGCACAAATCAAGGCTCGTACCGGTTCCATCGCATTCTCACAAGGTGAGTACATGCTGTGGGAAGATCACTGGGTGTATTGTGCTGGTAAACTCCAGCAGTGGGAGATCCTGGGAGACTTTGCCAAACACGAAAACCTTAATGACCTTTTCCTCGAGGCGACCTGGCGCAACTTCGATGCTTGGGAAGAGCCCGAAAACCGCACTCAGCTAGACACAATCATCAAGGCTGTGTCCGATGCTCCTACCCCTCGTCGTATGTTCTTCCAAGCTTTCATGTCTTTGCTCAAGCTGCACAACAAGACCGAAACTCAGCAAGACTTTAACCGCATCTGCGATGAGAACATCCAGCTATCGATCAAGAACTGGCACAAGCTTCCCAAGCAAATAACTCAGGCTCATATCGGGCTGCTTCAGAACTTCCAGAACCTAGTCGAACTGCACGATGCCAGCGTTATCTGCAGCAGTCTTGCACAGACCACCTCTGCCAATCTCGACGTCAAGAGTCAGGAGCTCAAGTTGTTACTTGGCACGTGGAGAGACAGACTGCCCAACTTCTGGGACGACATCAATTCGTGGCAGGACTTGGTCACCTGGCGTCAACATATCTTCCAGCTTATAAACAGAACATACTTGACGCTGCTACCATCTACAAATCAGGGTAACGCCACAGGTCAGTCATATGCCTACCGTGGATACCATGAAACTGCTTGGATCATCAATCGATTTGCACATGTCGCTCGCAAGCACCAGATGCCAGATGTTTGCATCACCCAGCTAAGCAGAATCTACACTCTGCCCAACATCGAGATCCAAGAGGCTTTCCTCAAGTTGCGAGAGCAGGCCAAGTGCTGCTACCAGAACCGCAATGAGCTCACCAGCGGTCTGGATGTTATCAACAACACCAACCTTAACTACTTTGGTGCTCAGCAGAAAGCCGAATTCTACACTCTGAAGGGCATGTTCTTGGCCAAGCTCAACCACAAGGAAGAAGCTAACGACGCGTTTGGTACTGCTCTCTACTTCGACATCAAGCTTCCCAAGGCTTGGAGCGAGTGGGGTAGATACAACGACATGCTCTTCAAAGAGAAGCCCGAGGAGAACATGGATAAGGCCAGCGCCGCGATTAGTTGTTACCTCGAAGCTGCCGGTCAATACAAGAGCGCCAAGTCAAGAAAGCTCCTCAGCAGAATTCTCTGGCTGCTCAGTCTGGATGATGCGGACAATACCCTCGCAAAGGCATTCGAGAACTTTAAGGGAGAAACTCCTGTTTGGTACTGGATCACGTTCATCCCTCAGCTGCTCAACAACTTGTCTCGCACCCCAAGTGAGGCCAATATTGCCCATGGCATATTGAGCAAGCTTGCAAAGACATACCCACAAGCACTTTACTTCCAGCTGCGTACTAGCCGTGAAGATATGTTGGTCATCAAGAGAAGTCAAGAGGCTAAAGAGGCCAAGGAACGACAGCAACGAGCCAGACAGTCCGGAGGCACACCCGCTGAAGGTGTCAAAGCAGAGACGAAGCCGAACGAAGAAACTGCCAGCGCCACTCCTCAGCCCAAGTTTGACGGTCAAGATGCAAACCAGGGTACAAAAGTCGAAGAGCCCGCAAAGCCCAAGAAGCCTTGGGATCACACTGAAGAGCTTACTCAGACGCTCAAGACTGCCTTCCCTCTCCTGGCTTTGTCAATGGAGACCATGGTCGATCAAGTCCAAAAGTACTTCAAGTGTACTCTAGATGAAGATGCATACCGTCTTATCGTCGCTCTGCTGAACGATGGTCTGGCCTATGTGGGAAGATACCCGACCTCATACGCTCAAGGCGTGAATCTGCCACCGTCAACCGAGGCTAACATCACTCGCTTCGCGGAGTCCATTCTGCCAGCCCACATTCGCAAGTCGTTCGAAGCTGACTTTGTGACCAAGAAACCATCAATGTTCGAATACATTGCCAAGCTTCGCAGGTGGAGAGACAGATTCGAAGAGAAGCTCGACCGTAGAATGTCGAAGTGGCACCTCGAACAGACCACTCATCTGGCCGAGTTCCGTTTCTTGAAGTTTGATGAAGTCGAGGTGCCTGGGCAATATTTGCAGCATCGCGACAAGAACCAAGACTTCGTCAGGATTGAGCGCTTCCTGCCTGATGTTGAGCTCGTTAGAGGTGTCACTGGCTGTCATCGCAGACTGACCATTCGTGGTCATGATGGCAGTGTACATCCATTCGCCATTCAACACCCAACTGCAAGACACAGTAGGCGTGAGGAGAGAGTTTCGCAACTGTTCCGAATCTTCAACAGCACACTAGCCAAGAAGAAGGAGAGCAGACGCCGCAACTTGCAGTTCCACTTGCCTCTGATGATTCCTTTGTCTCCTGGTATCCGCATGGTCCAGGACGACGCTTCATACATCAGTTTGCAAGGTATCTACGAAGACTACTGTCGCCGCAATGGCATCAACAAGGATGACCCGGTCTTGTTCCAAATCGACAAGCTCCGCGCCTTGACACCGGTAAGCAATCCCAACGGCATCGCCACAGAACGCGACACTGACCGATGGTTCCAGCAAAAACCCGAGCAGGCCGCAAGCATTCGCTTGGAGACCTTTAACGCTATCCAGGAAAAATATGTGCCCAATGATGTCGTTCAAGACTACTTCCAGCAGACCTACCCTTCGTACGACTCGTTGTGGTTGTTCCGCCGCCAGTTCTCTTCGCAATTGGCTGCTCTCACGTTCATCACTTTCACGATGCACATGACTATGCGCTACCCTCACAAGATGTCGATCTCACGCGGCACTGGTAACATTTGGGGCTCAGAATTGGTGCCTGCAATGGCTGCTGCCAAGCCGTACTTCCACAACCCAGAAGCAGTGCCCTTCCGTCTGACACCCAACTTGCAGACCTTGATGGGCCCGATCCACACCGAGGGTATCTTCGTCGCCGCATTGATGGCGATTGCGCGCTGCCTGACAGACTCGTCTTCTTCACCCGCAAACTCGACTCCACCTGCTATTCCTACACCTACCAACTCAACCAATGGAGGCAACAACCAAGAGGAGTCTGAGACCAACACATCGGACCTTGAAGGCCAGCTCAGCATCTTTATTCGTGATGAGATGAACTTCTGGTCGCTGCAGCAGCACAAGCAAAGCATCAAGGACGGAGAACTGCGCGAGCACGTCCATCGCAATGCTACCGGCATTGTCAAGAAGGCAGTTGCCATGGCCAAGGAACCGGACGCAAAGAACTTGCCTGCTAGTCAGAGCGTGCTGGACTTGGTGGCTAAGGCTACTGAGCCTAAGAACCTGTGCACGACTGATGCACTCTGGCAGGCTTGGCTCTAAATAGAGGAGGAGAAGGATGATGGTTCTACTGAAGCTTTTTGGTATTCTTCCAGAATTCGTTGTTTTTATGCATAGCGCTAGGCGAAAAGGATAGGGGGAGGATCCTAGCGATTTGCTGTTTTGGCTCATGATTGAGATTCGATTCTTTCTATGTACTTATATACTTATCACTGTTTCACTTCACCGCTTTCCTCTCTTCGCTCTTTAGTTCCGTGAATCAAAGCGTTCGCTTCAACCAATGGTCAACGTGATGAAACTTGGTGGAGATTCGGATTGATCTCTGATTTCCAGCAATTAATCGCACAGCTTAGACTAATATCGAAAATGAAACTCTCATATCTTAGGTT